>Ga0310121_10000851_pt1 | contig 32518 bp, 20 predicted proteins | sample CB27_Tmax_986_MG_FD_203504 | JGI IMG/M metagenome (GOLD analysis project Ga0310121, IMG submission 203504) | Marine microbial communities from Western Arctic Ocean, Canada - CB27_Tmax_986 | ecosystem: Environmental > Aquatic > Marine > Oceanic | place: Canada: Western Arctic Ocean | collected... | reverse complement strand
CGGCGCGTTGTTCAACTACTTCACCAGCGAAGCGCTGACGGCGGAGGACTTCTTCGTCGCCAACAGCGCCACGCTGACCAAGCCGGAGACTTCCAAGAAGGAGTTCGGCGGGGTGATCGGCGGGCCGATCGTCCGGGACAAGATGCACTTCTTCGCCAGTGTCGAGCGGCAGTTGGTGGCGCCCAGCCGCTCGCGGGAGTTCGCGACCCGCCCAGACCTGAACTACACGCTTGCGGAAAACTGGAAGGCGCTGAACACGTTGCTGCGCATCGACCACCAGATCAACGCCAGCAATTCGTGGGCGTTCCGGTGGCTGCGTGAGGACGCGCCGCAGTTCAACCTGATCGGCGGCAACGCCCGCGCCACCGACACCTACATTCAGGACGAGACCGACAACGATCAGATCTGGGTCGGCACCTACACGAGCGTCATCGGGTCCAACAAGGTCAACACGGTCCGCGTCTCGGCCACCAGCGAGTCGTTCTGGCGCGGCAACCCGTGCTGGCGCGACCAGACCGGCCCCGGCACCGGCGCCCAGCGGCTCTGCCCGCCCAGGTGGAGTCAGCGCAGCTTCGACACCAACCAGCGTTCGGATGCCAGCGGTCGCGACAACGAGAACTCGCAGTACAACAACACGTTCTCCTGGTTCGTGCCCAACAAGGGAGGCGACCACGACCTCAAGTTCGGGATGACCTATCACAACACCCGGATCACCCCCACCATCGAGAACGATTTGGGCGGTCGCTTCACGTTCGACGGCGATCTGCGGTTCGATCCGCTGAACCCGGCGACCTATCCCGAGCGGCTCGCGGTGCGGGTCGGCAACCCCCTGGGGCAGACGTTCGACTTCACCCTCGCCACCTACGAGGTGTTCGCGCAGGACAAGTGGCAGATCAACAACCGGTTGACGGCGGGTCTGGGGATTCGGTACGACCTCGAGCGTCACGACGGGGGTGGCTTGTCCGGAGGGGGCGTCACGCAGAATCCGCTCTTGCCGGATGGTCCCTATAACGACACGAACAACATCTCTCCCCGTCTCTCCCTCGCGTACGATCTCACGGGCGACGGCCGGTCCGTCATCCGTGCTGGCTACGGCGCGTTCTACGACAAGACGACCATCGACGCGTGGGACAACCCGTTGCAGTTCCCCAAGTTCGCCGGTTCATTCGTCCAGAACTTCCCGCAGAACAGCGCCGATCCCGGACCGGGGAATGGAATGCTCCCCACCGACCCCCTTCTGCTGAACTACGGGACCACCAATGCCTGCCCGGCCCAGCTGGCGAACGTGCCCTGCCCGGAGGTCGACTTCGCGGCCATCAACGCTCTGTTCCCACCGGGGACGTTGAACCCGAACCTTGGTGACGTCTACTTCGACTCGCCCACCCGGCAGCAGCCGTGGATGCACCAGTTCACGTTCGGGTACGAACGCGAGCTGGCGCCGACGCTGTCGGTCTCGGCGGACTTTATCCGGACGATGGGCCGCGACATGCTGGGGCGGGTCGACTACAACATCCCGACCCGCGCGGGCATCGGTCGGACCGACCCGCTCCGGTTCGGGCTCAGTACCGGCAGCCTGTACGGTGACACGTTCGGCGTGCTGAGCGCCGACCCCGACTTCGCGGGGTTCTACCAGGGGAACAACGTCATCGTCATGCAGAGCGTCGGGCAAACGAACTACGACGCGTTGAACCTGCAGGTGGAGAAGCGGTACTCGGACCGCTGGGGAGCCCGGCTGGCGTATGCGCTCGGACACTCCCGTGGCAACACCTTCAACCTGTGGCAGACCATCGCCACGCAGGTGGGGCCCGACCTCAGGCTGGACGAGTTTTATCAGGACGCCGCGACCGACCGCCGACACATCCTGACTGTCAGTGGACGGACGGAGCTTCCGGGCGGCGTTACTGCCAGCACCGTGTTGCGGTACATGACCGGATCGCCGTTAACCATTCACGACACCAACTTCGATCCCGACCGGAATGGCAAGAACCCGGATCCGATCGCGGCTGGAACCTACAGTGGCGACGACCCCCAGAACGGCATCACCGTGCAGAACGACGGTGGTTACGGTGGGGCACGGGGACCGGACTTCCTGCAGGTGGATATGCGGTTCGGGTATCGCGTACGACCGAACACGACAAATACGCTGGATATTTTCTTTGACATCTTCAACATTACCGGCCGCACGAACTTCAACAACCCCACCGGTGACCGACGAAGCGGCAACTTCCTGAACACGACCTCGCTTCGAGGAGGTAGCGGGTTCCCGCGGCAGGGACAGTTCGGCATCAGATACGGCTTCTAAGGAGAGCCGATCGTCAGAATAGACCACGGGCCGGGCGCGTTTAGCGTCCGGCCCGTCGTTTGTACGTCCGGAAAACCTAGCAGGGTGCTCAAAAACGCCGGAGGGGGTTTTCTGACGAGGCGTCTGACTGGCCAGGCGCGAGGAGGGAGCAGCCAGGCGGGATGTGACCGACGAAGCAACACCGCCAGACGGGCGCCTCGTCGGAAACCTAGGGCTGAATCGATGAGAGGATGCCTGTCGCCTGCTCGGCGAACCGTCCGTTCGGCTCGCGGTCGAGATAGATCTTGAACTCGGCCGCTGCCTCAGGCAGTTGCCCCCCGTTCAAGTTCGCCATGGCCAGCCAGTAGTGCACCTCGCCGTGCTCTGGGTCCAGTTCGAGGGTGCGATCGAACTGTTGCCGCGCCTCGTCGAGACGGCCAGCGTTCCAGAAGATCAGACCCTGGTCGAACACCGCGGTTGCGCTATCTCCGCCGTCGGTGGCGCCAGAGAGTCTGGCCGCCTCCGCGCTCGCCGCGGCCGCATCATCGAATCGCCGCTGCGCGTTGTAGATCTCCGCCAGTCCGTCATATGACGCCGCGTTGTCCGGGTTTGCGGCAAGCGCGGCTTTGAAGGCGGTCTCCGCCTGGGCGTAGTCTTCCTGCTGGGTGTAGACGATGCCGAGGTTGCGCTGGCACTCCGCACAGTCGGGCGCCGCTTCGATCGCGGTGGTGAACAGCGTGACCGCCTCGTCGAGGTCTCCGGCACGGGCCGCGGCAAGACCTCGATTGAACGCATCGGTGGTAGCCTCGGCGGCCTCGAGCTTCGCCAGGTCCTCCTCTGACAGGCTCTCCCTGATGACGTCCCCCGGCGTCAGCAGTTCCATGTTCATCTCGAAGACCTGACCGGCCCGGAGCGTGACGGTGCCGGTGAGGGCGCCCACCTCCTCCTTGACCGCCGAGACGGCATACGGTCCGCGCATCAAGCCGATCTGGATGAACTCGCCCTCGGCACTCGTCGTCACCTCGTATTGTCGGGCCAGCCCGCCGCTGAACTCGATCGTGACGGTGGCATCGCCGACCGGTTGGCCTTCCGAATCGGTGACCACGCCGTAGATTCTGGCGCTGGTCTGGGCAGAGGTCGCTAGCGGGACGGCGAGCGCTGCTGTCAACGCGACGACGCGCACACACGACAGACGCGTGAGTATGAATTGAGACATGCTATCGCTCCGAAGTATCGAGTGTCGAAGACCAGTCTATATCGGAAGCGGCGGGGCGTTTCGAGAGATCGCGTGACGGGAGGTTGTGGCGGCTGTCAGCGGAGAGGGCCGGTTCCGGTCAGGGAGGGGCCCAAACGCGCCGGGACGGCTCGTACGATGGTCTCTTCGTTGCGGCTGACACCGATCTGGACCGCCTGGGAGGGCACGAGACTGACGGGGCTGGCGTAGACCACCAGATACTGATTCGAGAGCTCGAACGCGAGCCGGACCAGAATCTCCATCAACCCGTTGACCGTGGCGATGTCGGTCCGGTGGCCCCCGGTCTGCCCGGGCCCGATGTCCAGCATGAGGTCCCGTGCGCGATTCGCCCACGACGGGAACTCCGCCAGCCCGAACGTGTCCGTAAATCTCATCTGTATATTGGACGTGCGCATCACCACGGCGTGCATGGCGGCGCCGACGGCTCGGAGCTGGGTCACGACCGGCTGCGGTTCCTGATCGCTGAAGTCGACCCCGGTGGTGGTGAGCACGACAACGACCGGGCGCGTCGCATCACGTTTCTCGAAGTCGTCCGCCGTATCGCGCAACGCGTTCACAAGATACGTGGCGGTGTCCGGCCGCGAGAACAGCTTCGAGATACCCGATTGCACTCGCTCGCTCCGGGTCGTGGACTCGACCAGCACGTTGCGTGCGCCGCCGAACGTGATCAGGGCGATCTCGGTGCCTTCGGGCAACGCATCGGCGAAGCTCTCGACCCCGCGCCGCAGGTCGCCGATGATCCGCCTGGCCGCCTCGCTCGTGTCGACCAGAATCGCCACCTGCAGCGGGGCGGTCGGGCGGCTGGCACGCAGCACCTCCCGATCTTCGCCGTCTTCCCGGACAAGAAAATCTGTATCGCGGAGCCCCTGAATCGGCACCCCGTCGCTGGCCAGCACGCTGACATACAGCGCGCGTTGCACCGACTGCTGGGCTCTGAGGTTGGGTGCGGGCAGACCAGCGACGAACATCCCGGCTAGCGCCAGGGCACACCCGAGCGAACACCCAATAGACCGACCGGGCCGCCGGGGACGTCCGGACAGAACTGGCATAGGGAACCCCCACTGCATTATACGAGGCTGACCGGCCCGGTCCAAGATCAATGTCGCCGCCAATCCGCTCGATGGGGTCAGGTGTGGGGGTAGTGGTCGAGTCGCGCACGACGGTCGACGCCGTCTCGCGCCACTCAGCGCCCCCGACCGGCGATTGCGGAGCATCCGTGGCGTCGGGCGTCCTACTAGTGGCTTGTACTAACGACTTGTAAAGCGTACGATGGCACATGCCATCGACAGGACTCATGCTTACGACCGAGCAACGCACAGCCCTTGAGACGCGTTCTTGCGGGCCGTCGTCGACACCCAGCCCCGCCGCCGGGCGATCCACGTCATCGTCGACAATCTGTCGGCTCACAAGACTCAGAAGGTGCGCACCTTCCTGGCCGCCCAGCCCACCGAGCAACTCCATTTCACCCCAACATACTCGGCGTGGCTGGACCAGGTCGAGTTGTGGTTCTCCAAGATCGAACGCGGCGTCATCGCGCGCGGCATCTTCACGTCGATCACCGACCTTCGCCGGAAGCTCATGCGGTACATCAAGCATTACAACAAGACCGCAAAACCTTTTCGATGGGCCTACGCCGACCCTTCGAGGCGAATCACATGACTACTGTACAAGTCGATCGTACGGTCCACTAGTAGCGAACAGCGAGTCCCATGTCGAAGGCATTGGCGGCCACCTCGCTCGAAATCGACGTGACTTCGGCGAGGGGACCGATCGCGGGTACGTGCAATGGTCCTGCGATCCCGGCCTGCAGGTCCCGGGCGAATGACACATCGAGACTCACGTGGTCGGTCACGCCCAACGACGCGCCCCCACGCAGCACGTGTCTGACGGCCAGCGACGCCGCGACGTTGAAGAAGGTGTTCACATCCCGGACCGGATTCTCGTTGTAGGCGTAGCCGCGCGCACTGTAAGCGCACCGGTCGCTTGGTAGGCGACACCGACAGCAAGCGCGACAACGCTGCGCCACCCTGGTCGGGGACCCAAAGCGCCGTGACGCCCGCGAAGCACTCGACCATCCGGAGGTGTGCGCCGACCCAGTCCGGGAGCTGGTGGGTCGCCGTCGCCTTAGCGTAGGTACAACTACTGGCGCCGAGGACGGCGACGAACAGCTCGACCGATCGGATCCTCCCCGGTGTGCCGGTCGACCACGCTCGGCTTCTTGCCCGAGAAGTCGATGAACGTCTTCTCGCCGGCGTGATGGGCCTGGCGCATCGACGGACGGAGACGGCGTGCCCACTGCCGATACCGCACGCAGAACTGGCCATAGCGGTACCCGTCCGGATGGACCTACGCATACTCCTCCCAGAGCAGCTGCAGCGTCACCCCGGGCCGCGCAAGCTCGCGGTGGATCTCCGCGAACGTGGGCAGCGGTCGATCGCGCATGGCCGCCGCCCGCGGAAAACAGCCGCCCTTCCAGCGGCGTATTGTCGAGCTCGTCGGACAGCGGTCACGCCACCCCCTTGCGCTGCCGCCCACCGTGTTGCCGCCTGCTGGCGATAGGCAAGCTTCCGACACGACGCCGAACAAGTCCGGTGCCAGGGTCGCGTCGGGTGGAACGGTTCTCCGCATCCGTCACAGATAAGCCACAGAATGCGCGCACGCGTTCTGACGGCCGATCGCCTCCCGTCGCAGGGCTCAGCATGGGGTTACACCTCCACTTCGCGTTGGTGCGAGAAACGTTTCGGCCGGACCGGTCGTCTTTGAAGGTAGGAACCTCGTCGCCCAGCTGGGTTGGTGGTTCCTTACTGGCCGCGATTGCCACCTCCGGTCGCGCCAGATTAGAGCCCCGGCTGGGCACCTTCGAGGCGGTTCTTCACCGCCAGCTCGTCCTCCAGCGCCTTCCCGGCCTTCTTCAGCCGCCGTAGATACTCCGCTCGCTATCCCTCAGCGGCCGGTGTCATAAACGGTTGAGCCCAGGTCCGGACCGTCCCGAACACAACCAAATTGGCATGGGCGCACTGGCGAACACCCTAGCAGTCCGTGGTGAAAGTCCCGCTGCATTCGCCCGACGCTGAATCCGGCCGATCTACGTTGTTCATCGGTCAAATACTGCCGGTATTTTCCCTCTTCACGCCTTGCTCGACCGGTCCACCGCCGCTCTCGGTGCGACGCGGGACTTTCACCACGGGCTGCTAGTGTCCTGTAACAGTAATAAGTGAAATAAATCAAGGGTGGCCCATCAGGTCGGTGACGGAGGACGACTGTGACGTCTTCCTGGAGTCCCTCAGAGCCCGTCAGCTGGCCGCGTCCACGCGGAACAAGTATCTGCAGACACTGAAGGCGATGTCCGCGTGGGGCGTGCGCAAGGGGTATCTTGAAACATCCTGGATCAAGCCTGGCTCGGACCTGAAACGCGAGAAGATCGCCAAACGGGATCGCCGGCTGGCACCGGACGAAGAGGGCACGATTCTCGCGCAGGCCGCGCCGCGGCTGTATCGGTTGGTCGTGGCCGCCTTGGAGACGGGGTGCCGGCTTGGCGAACTACTGTCGCTCCGATGGGAGGACGTGGATCTGACGCGGGGGGAGCTCCGGATCCGGGCGCACAACGCCAAGCAGCGCAAACTCCGACATATCCCGATCGTGGCCAGGCTACGAGCTGTCCTGGAACTGGCGCGCTACGATCCCGCCGGCGAGCCGTTCGGACCACGCGCGTATGTGTTCGGGGATGCGGTCGGGCGCCGGATGAAGAGCCAGAGGAAGGCGTGGGAGTCCGCTGTCCTGAAGGCACACGGGCACACACCTGAGCGGGTCAAGACCTCGCTGTCGCCGGCCTCGCGGGAGGCGTACGCGGCCATCGGCCTCCGCTTCCATGACCTTCGCCATGAGGCGGGCTCGCGGTGGCTGGAAGCCGGTGTGCCGCTGCATCACGTGAAGGAATTACTCGGCCATGCGAGCATCAGCACGACCGACACCTACCTCAACGCGAGCCGGCTTCACCTGCGCGAATCGATGGCCAGGATGGACTTGGCGAGAAAAATTGCCGCAAAAATGCCACAAACCACGGGCACGGATCGGACGAGGGAGCAGGGGAGTGGGGGAGAAGAGCCACCTAACTCTCTGATACACTGATAGTTGCAACGACACGCGCGTGTAGCTCAGTTGGATAGAGCGACCGCCTCCTAAGCGGTAGGTCGCAGGTTCGAATCCTGCCACGCGCGCCACCTTTCGGTCGGGCGCTGGTCCACCCTCGCCTCGTTGGGGACGATCTGCTTATCAAGACGGGCTGCACCGCGCGCAGGCGGCTCCTGTCCCGGGTGCCCGCAGAAAAGCCAAGATCGGAAGCGGCTGGCTCGGAGGTAAGATGTCCGCTGCCTCAGGTCCCAGTCTGGCAACGCGCATCGCCAAGCCCTGATTCTCATGCGAGCCCACCCGGACCACGCACCGTGATGACCTTGCGCCGACCACGACGTACGATTGCGACGGCGATTCTGGTCGTCAGCCTCGGCGCGCTGCTCACGGCGCCGATCCGCGGAGCCGTGCTGTCCAGGGTGGGCGCGCTGCTGATTCTCGACGATCCGCTGGAACCGACCGAGTTGCTGGCACTGACGAGAGAAGCGGGGGACACCGGCGTACTCGAGGTCGCAGACCTGTATGCTGCGGGGCACGCGGAGCGTGTGCTGCTGCTCCAGCCACAGCCCTCGGCGGTCGATCAGGAGTTGGCCCGTCGCGGGGTGCAGATGTCCGATCTCACCCTCGATCGGCTCCTCCAACTTGGCGTGCCGCGCGCCGATCTAAGCGTGGTCGACGCGGGAGAGGGCGGTACAACGGCGGGTACGCAGGCGCTGGCGGCTTCTGCGCACCGCCAGCGGTCGCACTCGGTGACGGTCGTCGTGAGCCCGACCCATGGTCGCCGATACAAGCGGGCGCTCTTGCGTGCCTGGCCGGAGGACCTCCCACCACCTCGAGTGCGCACCAGTCGCCATCACCCGTTCCGGGCCGACACCTGGTGGCGGTCGAGAGGCACGTTGCGAACTGGACTGGTGAAATGCAGAAGCTGGGCGTGGACTATGTGGCTCACCCCTGGTGAGGCAACGGGTCGATGCCTTAAGACGCGCACGGAGGAGTCGAGCGTCCACATTCTGGTAAACTGTGGTCCGGGGTGGACTTGCCAGAAAGAGAGAGTTAGGGACCCATGAGGCGGAGTGAGCGACATCATCTGAAGCAAAACGCGTTTGCCGTGGCCTTGGTGCGGCTCCGCGATCAGCTCCAGGGTTCCGGTCCGGCAATTGGGGTCGGGGTGGCCCTGGGCGTCGTCGGTCTGCTCTTGTTCGGCGGCTACTCGGCGTGGTCCGGCCGCACGGCGTCCCAGGCGGGAGCGCTGCTGGCCAGTGCGCTGGTGGTGGCCGACGCACCCGTGGTTCCACCGCCGCCGCCTAGCGCGCCGGTCCCGGTCTCCGATGAAGCGAACGGCGACCCGGCCGCGCCGACGACCGACACGCCCGCGGCTCCCTTCGTCCAGCCGGCCGGCACCTATCCAACCGTGGCGGCCAAGATGACCGAGGCCCTGCCCAAGCTGTTGGAAGCCGCCGACGCCTATCCGGGGACACAGTCGGGCATCACGGCTCGCTACCGCGCCGCCACCGGACTGGCCACTCTCGGGCGCCACGACGAGTCGGCGGATCAATACCGGCAGGTCATCGAGCAGGACGACGCGGGCGTCTACACCCGCATGGCGACTCTGGGGCTGGCGGACGTGGAGCTGGCGCGAGGCAGCTACGATGCCGCGATCGCACTGCTCGAAGAGTCGTCCGGTCCCGAGGCGGCGGAACATCTTCCGATCGATGGGGTCCTGATGCGCCTCGGACAAGCGTACGACCTCGCGGGTCGGTCGGATGAGGCTCGCGCGACGTTCCAGCGCGTGCTCGAGGAGTTCCCCCTCTCCTTGTACTCCGCCAATGCCGAGCGTGAGCTTGAGGCGTTGCAGGCGCAGGGGTAAGCGCGAGAGCAGGCGGCACAGCATCATGTCCGACGCTGGCACGCCGACGGACCAGTTCACGGTCGGTCTGATCCAGATGACCTGCACCCCGCAGGTCTCGTCGAATCTCGATAAAGCCACGGCACTCATCGAACGCGCCGCCGAGCAGGGCGCCCAGGTGATCTGTCTCCAGGAACTGTTCGCGTCGCACTACTTCTGTCAGTCCGAGGACGCGAGCCAGTTCGACCTGGCTGAGCCGGTCCCGGGCCCCATCACGACACGGTATGCGGCGCTGGCGCGCCGCCTTGGTGTGGTGCTCGTCGTCCCCGTGTTCGAGCGCCGGGGGTCCGGTCTGTATCACAACACGGTGGTCCTGCTGGACGCCGACGGCGCGTTGCTCGGACGCTACCGCAAGACCCACATCCCGGACGACCCGCTCTACTACGAGAAGTTCTACTTCACCCCCGGGGACCTGGGCTACCCGGTATTCGACACCCGTTTCGCACGGATTGGGCCACTGATCTGCTGGGACCAGTGGTTTCCAGAGGCGGCACGACTCAGCGCCCTCGCCGGCGCCGAGCTGCTGGTGTATCCGAGTGCCATTGGGTGGCATCCCGACGAACGATCGACCGAGGGAGACACGCAGCACGACGCCTGGCGCACGATGCAACGAGGGCACGCCATCGCAAACGGGGTATTCGTCGCCGCGGTGAACCGCGTCGGGCATGAAGGCCCCGCCGACGAGGGTCTCGACTTCTGGGGACAGTCGTTCGTGTGCGACCCGGCCGGATGCGTGCTCGCGACGGGCTCGGCCGAGACGGACGACATCGTCATCGCCGTCTGCGACCGGACCCACATCGAGCGGCAACGGCGTGGCTGGCCATTTCTGCGTGACCGGCGGATCGACAGCTACGAGGGACTGTCGTCGAGATGGCTCGGCGCGCCGGCGACCGACCCACACTCCTCGCCGCGCACGGACCAATGACTGGCCCGTGGCCATATAAGGACACTGACCGAAATAAATTACCATCTTTTGGCCGCCGGGGCATCCCGCCCGGCGACGGTGCTCGTCGCTTATATACTCCCGGTATGCGCGCTCCTCGCGCCTAGCCGGCCAGGCGCCCCGGCGCCCCGGCGCCCAAAAGCTGGAAACTTTATTTCGACCAGTGTCCTAAGCGATGACCAGGCGCACGCACGCCGCCGCCCCCACCACCGCCCATCCCGTCATGCCGGCGGAGTGGGCGCCACACCGAGCCACCTGGATCGCCTGGCCGCACAACCGGCGCGACTGGCCGGGCAAGTTGGCCGCCGTGCACTGGGTCTACGTCGAGATGGTCAGACGATTGGTGACGTCGGAACGGGTCGCCATCATCTTCCGTTCTCTGCGGGACGAGCGCCGGGCCCTGGGGCGCTTGACTCGCGCCGGTGTCGATCCCGCCGCGCTGGAGTGCTATAGATTTCCCACCAACCGCTCGTGGCTCCGTGACTCGGGGGGCACGTTTGTCAACACCGAGTCCTCCAGCGACACATCGCCACCGACGCTCGTCGACTGGCACTTCAACGGGTGGGCCGCATACGACGACTGGCTCGACGACGACCAGGTGCCGGGACGAATCGCCGACGCTCGACGGTTGGCTCGCATCGTCCCGGCGGCGCCGGAGCTCGACCGGCCCGTGGTGTTGGAGGGTGGCAGTATCGATGTCGATGGCGAAGGCGTCGCGCTCGCCACGGAGCAGTGTCTGCTTCACCCCGACATTCAGGCGCGGAACCCCGGTCTTGGACGGTCCGGTATAGAGCGTGTCCTGCAGGAGTATCTCGGTGTCACCAGCGTAGTCTGGCTGGGGGAGGGGCTTGTTGGCGACGACACCCACGGGCATGTCGATGACATCGCCCGGTTCGTCGGCCCCAGGACGGTAGTGGCCGCCGTCGAGTCGGACCGCCGAGACGTGAACCACGGGCCGCTCGCCGACAATCTGGCTCGCCTGCGCGCGGCGAGAATCAACGGACGCAGGCTGACCGTCGTCCCCCTACCCATGCCGAGACCGCTCTGGTACGGGAAGCAACGTCTTCCGGCCAGCTACCTGAATTTCTACGTAGCGAACACGCTGGTGCTGGCGCCAACGTTCAACGACCCGGCCGACCGGGTGGCCCTGGAGATCCTCGCCGAGCTGTTCCCGAGTCGAGAGGTCGTCGGGGTGCATGCCGTGGATCTGGTGCTCGGCCTCGGCACGATCCACTGCGCGACGCTGCAGGAGCCGGCGGCAGGTGGTCAAACGCGGGTGCCCGGGGACGGATCTAAAGGCCCGCGGCTACGGACCGCGCCTGCGCGACGGGTGTAACAAACCGCGGCTACGGAGGGCTGGCGACCACGCACGTTCAGGAGCGGCTGCGCTCCTCGAGAAAAAACGCGGCGTGGGGCAGAGGGGCCGTCGGCGCGGTGGTCGCATTGGGGGGTGGGGCGAACAGGGCGAGCGCGGCGTCGGGCGCCAGCGGGCGACCGGTTAGCCGCCCCGCGAGGCGCGTCACGACGTGCAGCACCGCGTCGAGCGCGCCGCACAACGTGCTGTCATACAGATAATCGCCGACGAACAAGAGTTGCGGCCATCGGGGGTCCGGCGCGTGCCTCCGGTCCAGCGGGAGCAGCGGCACGCCGCCCGGCAAGCCGGACACCCCGGCCACGCCGGTCCAGCGGTCGACAAATCCTGTGATCAACGCCCCGCCCGGCACCGTCAACCCCGCGGGCATCGCTTCCAGCACCGCCGCGACGATGTCCGCGTCCGGTCGACCGGCCAGCGCCACCGCGTCGGTGCCCGCGATCAACCAACTCTGGACGCCCACGCCGGCCGCGCCGACATCGGGAGACTGGTCATACACCGTCACGCCGCCGAAGGCGTCGCTGACGAAGTAGTCTTCTGGAAACAGATCGCGCCAGAACCGGCGACGGAACAGCAGCGTCACGCGGAGGTAGGCGGTCCCGTGGTCGTGGTGTCGGATGTGGGCGTCGACCGCGCCGGAGAGTGTTACGTCGGCCCACTGGACCGACCGGAGCCCGGGTGGCGGGATGGTGAGAATCAGCGCATCGAGGTCCCGCGTCTGCACCTCCCCAGTCGTCGTGCAGCTCACCTGAATGCCCCGCGTGTCATCGGCCCGCACCGAGGTCACCGGGGCTGCGCGCAGCACCGGGGAGGTGACCTGAGCCGCCAAGGCGCGGACGAGCCCGTCGTTTCCGCCGGTCAGGGTATACATCGTGCAGTAGCCGGGGTGGTCGATCAACAGATTGTCCATCCCGAACAGCCCGCTGGTGCGAGCGGGCTCGGTGGCCAGGTCGCTGTGGCACTGCATGGCGGTGAACCACGCGCCCCGCGCGTCGTCGATCTCGCCGAGGACGTCCTCGAACGTGCGGTGTAGCCAGGGGTGCTCGTTGTCCCGGGGTCGTCCAGCGAGCGCGTAGTCGGCGGGCGGGCGCAGGGCCGTCCCTCGCTCCCAGAACCGACGAACCTGGTCGATCCCACGCTGTCCGAGCCATCCGGCCAACTCGGCATCGTCATGCACGACACGGCCATCGATGACGAAGGACGGCGTGCCCGTCAGCGGACGCGTCTCGAGCCCCAGGTGACGGACGAGATGGCGCAGCTGTGGGTTCCCCGCAATGTCGTAGAACTCGGCGACCCCGGCCTCATAGCTGACGCCAGCCTCAGGCACGAGCGTGGTCCGCACCCGCCCGCCTACCTGATCACCGGCCTCCAGCACGACGATCTCCGCCTCGTCCCCAAGCAACCGCTCCAGGAGCCAAGCCGAGAGCAGACCGCTGAACCCGCCACCGACGATGCCGATCTGCGCCGCCACGTGTTCACTCCGGCTTGGACGCCCGTTTCAACTCTGCCAACAGCGTCAGTGCGTCGAGGGGCGTCATCCGGTCGAGATCGAGCTCCCGTAAGCGGGCCTCGACCACGCTCTCGGGCGCCGGAGGAGCCGCGAAAAGTCCCAGTTGAGTCTGTGGATCGGTCTCGGCGCTCGTCAGCGTGGGGCGTCCGCCCCGCGACAACTCGTCTCGCTCGAGGCCGGCCAGAATCTGCTTGGCGCGCGTCACCGTCTGGGCGGGGAGTCCAGCCAGCCGAGCCACCTGGATACCGTAGCTCCGGTCGGATCGCCCCGGTTCGACTTTCCGAAGAAAGTGAATCTCGTCCTCCCACTCCCGGGCCACCACCTGGTAGTTCGCCACCCTCGGGAGGGCGTCGGCGATGTCGGTGAGCTCGTGGTAGTGCGTCGCGAAGAGTGTTTTCGGCCGGGCGCGCGCATCGGTGGCCAGATGCTCCGCAACGGCCCACGCAATGCTCAGACCGTCGTAGGTGGCGGTGCCGCGTCCGATCTCGTCGAGGAGCACAAGACTGCGGGAGGTGGCCGTGTGGAGGATGTTCGCGGTTTCCTGCATCTCGACCATGAAGGTCGACTGACCGCGCGCGATGTTGTCGGAGGCCCCGACGCGCGCGAAGATGCGGTCGGTCATCGGCACCTTGGCCCTGTTCGCCGGGACGAACGACCCGATCTGCGCCATCAACACGATCAACGCGGTCTGGCGAAGATAGGTCGATTTCCCACCCATGTTGGGACCGGTGAGCAATATCACCTGATGGCTGGTCGCGTTGAGCGTGACGTCATTCGGCACGAAGGCATGGGCCGCTTGCCGCTCCACCACCGGGTGACGCCCCTCCGTGATCAGGAGCTCGTCCCCGTCGTGCACGTGCGGTTTTGTGTAGTCGTACACGGCCGCCGTCTCCGCCAGCCCGGCCAACACGTCGAGCCGAGCCAGCGCGCGAGCCGACTCCTGGATACGCTCGGCCGCCCTCCCGACGGTGTCCCGCAGCGCGTCGAACAGCCCGACCTCCCGCTCGAGAATCCGTTCGTCCGCGCCGAGGACCTTCCGCTCGAACTCCTTGAGGGCGGGGGTAATGAACCGCTCGCCGCCGGCAATCGTCTGCTTGCGGTGGTAGTCGTCCGGCACCGCGTGCAGGTTCGCCTTCGACACCTCGATGTAGTACCCGAACACGCGGTTGAACCGGATCTTGAGGGACCCGATCCCAGTGCGGGTGCGCTCGGCCGCCTCCATGGCGGCGATCTGTTCCTTTCCACCGCGACTGATGCCTCGGAGTTCATCGAGCTCGGCGTCGACACCGTCGCGAATGGCACCGCCATCCCGGGCCAGCGCCGGCGGTTCGCTGACCAGCGTGGCTTCGATCGCATCCCGAATCTCGGGCACTTCGTCGAGCTGGGCGCACACGCTCTGGAGCAGCGGCGGCTCTAGTGGACCGAGCACGGCCCGAAGACGGGGAATGGTGGCCAGCGAACGCTGCAGACCGAGCAGGTCACGGGGCCCGGCCGTGCCCATCGCCGCTCGGGCGACCAGGCGCTCAAGGTCGTGCACCGACTTGAACACGTCACGAAGTTTTCCCCGCTCCATCGACCGGAACGCCAGGTCCTCGACCGCGTCGAGTCGCTCGTGCACCTCGTCGAGCCGGCACAGCGGCCGCAGCAGCCACGCACGCAACAAGCGGCTGCCCATGACGGTGACGGTGTGATCGAGCTCGGCCAGCAAGGAGCCTTTGCGCGTCCCTTCGCTGGAGACTACGACCTCGAGATGTTTCATCGTCGACGGGTCGATGATCATCGCGTCGGCGGTGTGCCGAAACGCGATGCTCCGTACGTGCTGCAGCTGCGCTTTCTGGGTGTCGCGCAGGTAGTGCAACACGGCCCCCGCCGACGCGATCGCGGCCGGCCGCTCGCCGAGCCCAAAGCCGTCGAGTCCCGTGGTACCGAGTTGCTCGGTCAGCGCGTCGCGGGCCCGGTCGACATCGAATGTCCAGGGCTCGACGGTGGTGACGGCCGGCTCGGGCGCGTCAGGCAGCAGCGGGCGAAGATCGTCCTCGGACGACAGCAGGACTTCCCGCGGGCGGAGCATCGCCAGGTCGTCCCTCAAGGCCTGCCGCCCTGTGTCTCCCTCGTACTCCGCCGTCGTGAATTCGCCCGTCGAGAGGTCGAGCACGGCCATGCCGTACCGATCCTGTTCGCGGGACGTTGCGGGCTGGGGCTGGAACACGACGCCCATGAGAAACGTCGGTGCGCGGTCGTCGAGATAGCCCGTCTGGGTAAACGTGCCAGGTGAGACCACCCGCACCACCTCGCGACGCACGATGCCCTTCGCCTTCTTGGGGTCCTCGACCTGCTCGCAGATCGCCACCCGAAACCCCTTCTCCACGAGCCTGGCCAAGTAGCCGTCGGCCGCGTGGTGGGGCAAGCCACACATCGGAATCCCGCTCCCGGAGGCATCCTTTGAGCGCGACGTCAGAGTCAGGTCCAGCGCCCGTGACGCGGTGACGGCGTCTTCGTAGAACATCTCGTAGAAATCGCCCATGCGAAAGAAGACGATCGCGTCTCGATACTGTCGCTTCGCGTCCAGGTACTGACGCATCGCGGGTGTGGGCGCCCGCGCAGGCGAGGAACTGCTCTTCGAGGATCGGGTCACTGCAGGTCTTCGTGGGAGACCGTCGCGCGGCACGCGCGACGGAAGGGCCGGAATGCGGCGACCGGTGAACTTGTGTGAGTATAGAAAGCCCCTCCAACCCCCGTCAAGACAGAGACATGTTGATTCTCGCGCTCGACACGACGACCGCCGGCGGAAGCGTCGCGATCGCGCGAGACGGGCGACTGCTCGACGAGCGCACCGGAGACCCCACCGTGCGGCAGGGTCAACGGCTACCCGGCGACATTGAGTCGTTGCTGGCCAGACACGGGCTCACGACCGGATCGGTGGATCGCTACGCCGTGGCCCTCGGTCCCGGCTCGTTCACTGGGCTTCGCGTGGGCATCGCGACCATCCAAGCGCTCGCCCTGGTGCACGGTCGGCCCGTCGTGGGTCTGTCGGTGCTCGAGGCCCTAGTCCACATCGTAGCCCACCGACGCGCCGCCCCTGGCGGTGAATCTGACCTGTCTGGTCTCCCCGACGTTCCAGACACACCGGACCTCATCGTCCCGTGGGTCGACGCCAAACGGGGTGAAGTCTTCGCCGCGATCTATGAGCCTGATCTCGCCGACAGCGCCACGGTGGTCCAACCCGGCGCCACCTGGCGGGTCGCCGACGGCCCGGTCGCCCTCGGCCCCGGACCCCTCCTTGACCGCTGGGGTGCCGCACTGGCGGGTCGACGCACGCTGGTCATCGGCGACGGGGTGACTGGCACGCGAACGCTGCTCGAGTCGCGACTCGCACCGGACTCACGAGTCGTTGACCGCCTGCCGCCCCTGGCCGGCGTGATGGCGCGTATGGCCGACGTCCGACCCTGGTGTGAGCTGGCGACGGCGCCGCACGCGCTTCGCCCCGTCTATATCCGTCGCCACTACGCCGACCTCGCCCGGGCCAGGCAGCAGACCGCAACCGCCAGTGCGGTGCCCCACACCCGTCCAACGCCCGGGGCACCGGCCGCGAAATGAGCACCGCCGGACGTGCCGCATGCGCCGTCCTGCGTCTCGAGCCGGACCGGGATCTCGATACCGTGGTGGGCATCGAGGCGGCGGTGTTTCCCACGCCCTGGACCAAAGATATGTTGCTGGCGGCCCTTGCCCGACTTGCCGGGGACACGCCTACGTCGCCCGGTCGAACCAGACGGTGAGGGCCTACTGCATCGGTCAGCTCGTGGTCGACGAGTTGCACATTCACACGGTCGCGGTGGCGCCGGCCTGGCTCGCCAGCTGCTCCAGACGGTCCTGCGCGAGGCGGGGGCGTTGGGGGTCCTGTCAGCCAGCCTGGAGGCTCGGCGCTCGAATAGCGCCGCTCGACAGCTCTACGAGGGTGCCGGATTCACCCGCAGCGGCGTACGACCAGACTAGTATGCGGACCCGAGGGAGGACGCGCTCATTTACTGGCGTCACGAATCCGACCATCCGTTGGTCGAGACGGAGTCGCCGCCTGGGTAGGGGAGGGCAGCGTCTTGAACCATCCTTGGAGCGTATGGTACGGTTCCTAGGACCGCTGCACGAGTGACGGCACGGTCCCTCTGATGACGTCTTGAGGTGTCGTCGGACTCCGGCTCCCAGAAAGATTTCCCATGGCCAAAGTGCTCGCGGTTCTGCGGGACAAGCGCCACTCACCCCGCTTTCAACGGGGCGTCTACCTGCTACCGGGCATGTTCACGGTGGCGAACCTGTTCTGTGGCTACGCGTGCATCGTCTACGCCATGCGGGCGGACTACGCGACAGCGGCGGGTTTCATCGGGGTGGCGACGGTGCTCGACCTGCTCGACGGCCGTATCGCCCGGCTCGCCGGCGCCACGAGCGAATTCGGGGGCGAGTTCGATTCGCTCGCCGACGTCGTCTCGTTTGGCGTGGCACCAGCCATCCTGGTGTTCGCCTGGGGCCTCGAGCCCCTGGGACGCCTCGGCTGGGCCATCGGGTTCCTCTACGTCACTGCGGCCGCCCTGCGCCTCGCCCGGTTCAATGTCCAGCCCGGGAGCAGCGACAAGCGCTATTTCCTCGGCATGCCCAGTCCGGCCTCGGCCGGCGTCCTGGCGTCGACGGTCTTCGCGTGGCCCGGCGGGCTCCCCATTCCCCAGGCACCGATCGTCGCCCTCACCGTGGTGGTGGTCCCCGCCCTCATGATGGTCAGTAGCATCCGGTTCCGGAGCTTTGGGGCGCTCACCCTTAAACCGCGCCGGTCATCACTGGTCCTGTTGCAGTTTGCCGTCCTCATCGCGGCCATCGTCGTCCAGCCCCAGCCGGTGCTGTTCATCATGGCCTACAGCTACCTCGCGTCCGGGCTGATTGGTCTGGCCCTCCACGGTCTCCGCGCGTCCTCCTCCGTGGGGCGCGGCAGCGATTCCGATGAGGGCACCGGAGGGACGGCCGCCCCAACCGCCAAGACCGGGTGAACTTGATTTACGTGAGACAGGACCCTAATCAGTAGCGGTGGTCGCCAGGCGCCGTTCGAGAACGACGGGCAGCGTGATCGTAACCGTGGTGCCATGGCCCCGATGGCTCGTCACCTCGATGGTGCCGCCATTGAGCTCGACGTTGCGTTTCGCGATCGCCATGCCGAGGCCCGTACCGCTGACCTTGGTCGAGAAGTACGGCTCGAAGATACGGGCCAACGCGTCCGGCTCGACCCCGACTCCCGTGTCGGTCGCGACAAGTCTGACCTGCCCGCCATCGGGGACCACCGCAATCGAGAGGGAGCCGTCGCCGGGCATCGCATGAAGGGCGTTTTCGATGATGTTCGTCAGCGCCCGTTGCATGAGCACCCGGTCAAGCTGCAACGGTGGCAACTCGGGCGGATAATGCGCCGAGATCGCGACCCGTCCCTCCAGTCCGGTGCGATACGGTTCGATGATGTCCTCAAGCAGTGTCTCCAGCGACGTCGACGCCAAGTCGGCCACCGGGGAAGAGGCATAGCTCGAAAATTCTGACGCGATCTGACGCAGAATCCGGACCTGCGTCAAAATGGCGGTCACGCAGCCCTCGAGCACCGGTGACAGCGGCGACCCACGGTCGGCGTGCACCCGTCGCAAGTGTTCCGCGTTCAGTTGCACCGGTGTCAGCGGGTTCTTGATTTCGTGCGCGACCTGACGAGCCATCTCGGTCCAGGCCTCTAGCCGATGTGTGCGCTCGAGCTCACGGCGTTGCGCATCGAGTTCGACCGCCATCTTGCTGAAATCGGCCTCCAGCACCTCGAGCTCGTCGGCCGACTTGTCCGCGACCCGGCGCTGCAGCAACTCCGTGCGTCGCGACACCGGCGCGAGAAACTCGCCCCGAGCGACCCGGCTGGTGCCGCGGGTCAGGCGCCTGACCGGATCCGCGATGCTTCGCGCAATTGCCCAGCCGATGAATCCCACGACCGCGGCAAAGAAAAGCGCCGACCCCCAGACCCGTCGATTGAGTTCGTCGATCTGGCTCTCGATTTCCTGCTGCCGAGACGCCAGCGGGAGGGTCAGAATCACCTCGCGGCCACCCACCCGCACCGGCGTGGCAGCGAGCTGATAGCTGCGGGACCCGATCGTGTCCTCACCAACGAAGCTGGGCGCCTGGTCGATCGTAATGGCCCGGTACACCATGTCCGGGGTGCGCGTCGGCAACAACCCAGACGCATAGAGATCGCGCTCGCTCGTCGCCACAAGCTGAGGCCCGTCGAAGATATTGACACCCTGTCCCACGACCTGGCTGAGCCACACCAGAGCATCATCGGTATAGGGGCTGGTCACCTGTCCGTCCAATGGCGGCAACACCGCGGACTCTTCGATCACGCTGCGTGCCACGGCGGCGGCGCGGGCGGCCCCGGCCTCGACGTCCGCACGCAGTTGGGCCGCGAGATACCCCTGACTCAACACCGCCACCACGACCACCGGCACGGTGGCGACCCCCACGAACCACAACTCGAGTTTGAGCGTGAACCGTGCGCGCACCTCGCGCACGACCAGCAGACCGCGAAGCGGCGGGAACAGCACGCCGCCAAGCCCGACCCCGATGAGCGCAACGAGCGACGTCGCGATGATGAGCAGAGCGAGCTCGGACAGATGGAGCAGATGGTCGAACGGCGTATGGCTGGGATACCCCAGCGCGAAGATTCCGGAACGCGCGTTGGTGATGAACACGTCATAGCGCGTCGAGTCCTTCACGAGTTGCGTCCAGAACGGCACGCGTGAGCCGTAGACCTGATCGAATACGTCGTCGATGCCCCACGCGGACCGCCCGGAAACGAACGTCGGCTGCAGCCCCCACCCGTAGATGACCAACTCGACGGCGTGTCCGAGCTCGCCGGGCAACGGCGCCGCCGCGGCGCCCTCAAACAGAGCGGCATACGGACTCTGCGACGCGATGAACGGCAAGGACTCGTAGTCCACCTGTGCCACGTGCAGCACCACGGCTCCGGCCGGCACCCCGGCGTCGCCGGAACCAGGTTCGCACAGGCCACGCTCGGTGTGGAGCAGCCGCCGCTCCTCTGACCCGAACGGTTTGACATGCCCAAACGGGTCGGCCCAATCACACCCGGTGCCAGCCCACGGTATCGCCCCGAGGCCATACTCCGGCAAGTTGAATGCGAACCGACTGTTCAACGTCCCATCGGCGCTGTACAGCTCCACCGCCGAGCTCACGCGGGACGCGGCAAGGGTGGTCCGACGCCAGATGTTGAACGCGCGATCCGTGTCGAGGGCACCCTCGTCGGCGCCCGGCGGGGGCGTCGCCATTGCGGCCAGGTCGGGGATACGGTCCACTTCCTCCTGAGTCTGGGCGAGGAGCTGCTGCAGCACGTCGGTATGCTCGGCCGCCTGGATGGCGTAGTCCGTTTCGACCATCCGCCGTCTGGCGTCGTCAGTGAGCTCGACGAGTGCGAGATACAGCGGCAGCGCCGGAAGCAGGATCGCGCCGAGGGTGGCGACCCCCCGCGCCAGCGGGTCGGTGTGCCGAAACCAGGTCCACAGTCGTCGCCAACGGAGGGCCAGCGCCAGCACCATGCCGACGACCACCAGTGACGACCAAGGTGGCGCCCACCCGGTCGCGATGACCAATCCGGTCGGCAGCACCACCGACGGGGCGACCATCCACTGCCACCGGCGACGGATATCGACAGGCCACCGGGCCAAACCGGCCGCCATCGCCACACCGATCGCCCACACGGTGGCGGCGCTCCACAACACCAGCGCCAACTGCAGGGCCACCCGGGAGGTGTCGAACGGTTGCAGCGCGGTATACATCAGGTCGACGCCGGCCCCGTTGACGGTGTCGCGCAACATCGCCTGCTGCGCGGTCAGCGCCAGGACCGCAACGCCAAGGGCCCCGAGGTGCCACAGCGCGAGAGTCCTCGTCGACGGTGGCCGCGACCGCCCCGCCCGGCTCGACCAGCGCTGCCGGTTTACCGCATCGGCACACAGCGCCACGACGATGCAGAACAGCGCCGCCGTCAACAGCAGGTCGAGCGGACTCCGCATCAGAGCGCCCCATCGGACGGACCGGTAGGCGTCGGGCGAGATCAGGGAGAGGTCGAACAGCTCCGGCGTGCCGGCGAGCCAAAAGAGACCGCGGGCCACAAACGCCCCGGCGACGGCCCAGCCGAAAGTGCGGAGATAGCCGAGTTCCGCGCGATACGCCCGGGCACGGCTGCCAGCGACCAGCGCCGTGATCCCCAGCACTACGAGCACCAGCGCGAATACACGAGTGCGCCACCGTGTCCGCAGGTCCGCAATGTCATCAAGCCGAATGGCGGCGGTGATTAGCGGCTGACCACTCGCGTCGGCGACCTCGAAGCGATGGACCCCAAGCCCCGTCGGCGCGTCCAGAGTGGCCGAGCCGCCCACGGCGCCACCAGCAGCACTGATGTCCGCACGCCCGACTGCGGTCTCGAGACTGAAGCCGAGCTCGGGGACGGTCGTCGTGGTTGGTGCGGCGAGCACCCGTTCCACCACCACGGCTCCCAGGCTTCTGACCGGCCGGCCGCGCTCGGCCGCCGGGTCGACCACCGGAGCCACCTGCACCAGGCGCAGTCCGCCGGCGTTGACCTCCGCGAATCCCACGGCGGTCCGAAGCTCAAGATTGCGACTCAGTTCCCGGGGCCGCCCGCTCCAAGCGCGTGGTGCGCCGCGGGGGTCATAGATGGTGATGGCCAGCCCCGGCGCCGCCTCCGCCTCCGCCGTGGCTTCAAGCAACTCGAACAAGCCACGGGTCGCCGACCGGTCGTCCGCCAACGCGCGTCGCACCTCGACCCGTCCGGCGAGGGCCTGGGCGACCCGGCTGAGGGTCGCGTCGAGGGATTGAACACGCGTGGTGAGCTCCCGCTCCACGCGCACCATCGCGCCCTCATCCGTCCACCCCACGAGCACGCGCTCGCCGAGCCCACCCAACACCAGCACAGCGCCGGCCGCCCCCAACGCGAGCCCGAGAAAACGACGCCAGTTGAGGACAGCAGTCATCCGTTTGATAAGACCCGTGACAGACAGACGAATCACCGCTTCACCGGGCACCAGGGTTCAGCACCGGTCCCCATGCTTCGGTGAACTCACCGAGCAAGGAAGGTGCCGGACCCGTCAGCCCTGGAACGTGGCTCAGCCGAACGGCGTGGAAAAATAGAAAACGGGTGTACGCCAGATCTGGTCGGTCAGGGCAGCGCCGCGATAAACCAATCGAGCTCGAAATCGTCCTCGGCTCGCTGCCCTGCGCCTTCGGCCGACGCGCGATCAGGAAAATCTCCGATCCGCACGGTATACATCGGCCGGTCGCCAGACTGCGTCTCCACCACGTACGCGGGGAAGCCAGCGTCAGTCAGCCGCTCCGCGAGGGCGGTCCCATTTTCCTCACTGCCAAACGCGCCGACCTGAACCGCAAACTCGCCGCCGACAGACGCTCGGATTGGCGGTGCGGCATCGGTAGCACCCGTCACCGGCGTGACCGACGGCGCCGGGATGAGCGACGGCTCGGGGGTGAGCGAGGGCTCCAGTATGGGCGGTGGCACCAGTATGGGTGGAAGCACCGGTCGACCGGGTATGGCATCCGGTGCGGATTGATCACCGGCCAACGCGGTCTCCGTGGGGACGTCGCCAGGAACCGGAGTCGCTGGGGGATCGAGCGGTGGGGGCGGGCTGGCCAGGTCCGACGCCTGCCGTCGACCATCGCCTCCGCTCGTCGGGGTCGGTGGCGGCACTGGGGCCGGGGCAGCACCCACCTCGGTCACATCCGCGGCCTCGTCGCCGGTCAATGCCGCTGCCTGTCCCGCGACGGCACCCGGGTCGAGCACCGGCGGCACACTGCCACTCGTCGTCGCACTCGCCACGCCGGGCGCCGGATCTCCACCGTCGTCCCCGGTGAGTGGCGGTACCGGTGTCAAGGCGGCTATGACCGCCGCCGCGGTCCCTGGCACGATCGGGTCGGTCTCGTCGGCCGTCCCGTCTGCCACCTCGTCTGGGGCTTCGTCACTGGCCGACGCCGTTTTGGCCGGAGCGGTACCGAAAATCGAGGTCAGCGCCGGCTCGAGCAGGCGCGGCACGCTCGCCGGACCGAGCGCCTGCAATCGACCATCTCCGGTGACAAACACCAGTGTCGGATCGCCGGCCGCACCGGGCAGATGCACGGGGGGAAACACGAGGTCCGTCGGGACCTGCACGCTGGCGTACAACGTACCATCGCTCGGGTCATAGAAGTTGATTTGCTGGCTCAACCCACCGAACACCAGCAGGTCGCCCACGTAGGAGGGTCCGGCGGTCGGCCGCGCGGCCGACGACACCCGCCATCGCTGTACGCCGCTCGCGCGGTCGAGCGCCCACACGAAGTTGTCCAGCGACGAGAAAAAGACCCGCTCTTCGTCAACCGCCGCCACGCCCACGATATCGCCGCCCGTCGGCCAGCGCCACTGCTCGGTCCCATCGAGCCGGGAGAGACGGTAGAAATTGTTGTCGGCGGCTCCGACAAACAGATCATCGAGCGGCAACACCTGTTGCGGCGCCCCTTCGAGCTGTTGCTCCCACAGTGACTCACCGCTCACAAGCGAGAGTGCCACCAGGCCCCCGTCCACCAACGACACATACATGCGGTCACCGGCCAGCGCGGGTGCCACCTCGATGCCGGCATCCAAGGTGCGGCGCCACACGGCACCACCGTCGTCCCCACGGAGCGCCACGACCGTGCCGACATCGAGCGTCGCGATGAGCCACTGCATGTTCCACACGAGCGGGGCTGAAAGGGGCGCGTCGAGCGGAATGGACCAGATCTCGGTGCCGGTCGCGGTCTCCAGCGCCACCAGCTCGTCCTCGCCAGCTACGAACAGCAAGCGATCGCCGACGGCAGGCTGGGCCATGACCGTCTGCTCGACGTCCCACGCCACCTGCCCATCCGCCAGATTCACGGCGGCCACGTGACCGTTGCGTAACGCGATGAACAACCGCCCCTGCGCGTGCACGGGCGCCCAGGCCGGTGCTGCCGGCAACACGCCGTTCCACATCGTCTCCAGTGGCAGCAGCGTGGAGGGGGGATGTTGCGGCTCGGCTCCGGCCACGGCGGCGAGCCCCAGCACTCCGGCCATCAACACCGTCACACCGCACCTGATGGGACCAATCATGAATGAGCTACAAGATATTGTGGTACGCGGTCGTACGACCTCGATATAATAGCGTGTATTGATCGGGGTGTCTGCACCCCGGCGGTACATCGGCATTCACCCCAATATTTATCGGTCGCGCGTGGCACATCAAACGATTTCAGTGCTGGATTTCGGCTCCCAATACACGCAGCTCATCGCTCGACGCCTGCGTGAGTTGAAGATGTACGCTGAAATCCTGCCGTTTCAGACCCCGGCCAGCGAGATCGCCGAGCGACGCCCAGTCGGGATCATCCTGTCCGGTGGCCCATCGAGCGTCCGTGACGACGACGCCCCGCGATGCGACGCGGCGGTCTTCGAGCTCGGCGTCCCCGTGCTCGGTATCTGTTACGGCATGCAGCTCATGGCGGACATGCTGGGCGGCCTAGTGGAGCCGGCACCGGAGCGTGAGTTCGGTCACGCGACCGTCCAGGTGGACACGAGCAGCTCCCTGTTCGCGCCCCTGCCGGACGCCGTGCGGGTCTGGGCCAGTCATGGCGACGTGGTCGCGAGCCTGCCGCCCGGGTTTCGCACCGTCGGCACGAGCGAGAATGCGCCAGTGGCGGCGATGGAGAACGTCGAGCGCCGATGTTACGCGCTGCTGTTTCATCCGGAAGTGGCACACACGGAGCGCGGCGTCGACATCCTGGAGCAGTTCGCGGCCACCGTGTGCGGTTGCAACGGCGACTGGACCATGACGTCGTTTCTCGACGAAGCGACGGCCCGGATCGCCGAGCAGGTGGGCGATGGGCGCGTCGTCTGCGGGCTCAGCGGGGGAGTCGACTCAACCGTGGCCGCCTTGCTCATCCAACGCGCCATCGGTGACCGACTGACCTGTATTTTTGTCGACAACGGATTGCTGCGCTTGAACGAAGCGGCGCAGATAGAAGGTCGGTACGCCGAACAACTCGCGCTCACCATCGTCTGCGAGAACGCCACGGACCGGTTTCTTGGCGCACTGGTCGGCGTCGTCGACCCCGAGCAAAAGCGGAAAATCATCGGCGGCATCTTCATCGACGTGTTCGAAGAGGTGGCGGGCCGCCTGGGACGCTTCGATTTTCTCGCCCAGGGCACCCTGTACCCGGATGTCATCGAAAGCGTCTCGGTGGTGGGGCCGTCCGTACCGATCAAGAGTCATCACAACGTCGGCGGACTCCCTGCGCGACTCAGCTTCGAGCTGGTGGAGCCGCTGCGCGCCCTGTTCAAGGACGAGGTGCGGCGCCTGGGCGAAGAGCTCGGTCTCGACGAACTGTTCGTCTGGCGACAGCCGTTCCCCGGCCCCGGCCTCGCCGTCCGGATTCTCGGGGAAGTGACTGAGCCTCGTCTCGCGATCCTCCGTGCCGCGGATGCGGTCGTCGCCGACGAGGTGCGCCGGTTCGGGTGGTACCGCCGACTGTGGCAATCGTTTGCCGTCCTCCTCCCGATTCAGACGGTCGGAGTCATGGGGGACGAACGCACCTACGAGCACGTGATCGCGCTTCGGGCGGTCGAAAGCCGCGACGGCATGACGGCCGACTGGGCGCGCCTCCCGGACGACCTGCTGGCGGTCATCTCATCGCGAATCGTCAATGAGGTCCGCGGCGTGAACCGAGTCGTCTACGACATCAGCAGCAAGCCCCCGTCGACCATCGAGTGGGAGTAATCTGCCAGACAAGTCGGAGGCACGGGCCGAACGGGTCCGGCGCACGGCCCGTCTAAGAACATGGCCACGGCCGGAGGCGTAGCGCCCGTCTGAGTCTTAGCCAGCCCCGCGACAGAGCGCCATGCCCACCACCGAGTTCGTGCATCTCCACCTGCACACCGAATACTCGCTGCTGGATGGCGCCTGCCGCATCGGCGAATTGCTGGACCACGCGCAACAGTCCGGCGCCCCGGCGCTGGCCGTCACCGAACACGGCAACCTCTTCTCGAGCGTCATCTTTCACGACGAAGCCCGTAAACGCGGCGTCAAGCCGATTCTGGGCTGCGAAGTATATGTCGCCAACGGCAGCCGCCACGCACGCAGCGGCACGCCGGGCGATACCAACAATCACCTGGTTCTGCTCGCCGAGAATCTGGCCGGCTATCACAACCTGATCAAGCTTGTGTCGGCGGGGTACACCGAGGGGTTCTACTACAAGCCGCGGATTGACAAGGAGCTGCTGGCCGAACACGCCGAGGGGCTTATCGGCCTCAGTAGCTGCCTCAAGGGGGAGGTGGCCACCGGGCTACGCACGGAGCAACCCCGGAAAGCGCTGGAGGCGGCCGGCACGTTCCGGGACATCCTCGGGGCCGGCAATTTCTTCCTCGAAATGCAATACCAGGGCATCGAGGAGCAACGCGTCGTCAACACCGGTCTCCAGCCGCTGGCGCGCGATCTCGGTCTGCCGCTCGTGTGCACGAACGACGTGCACTATCTGAAGTTCGGGGATCATCGCCCGCATGACGTCCTGTTGTGCATCGGGACCGGGAAGAACGTCAACGATGAGAAGCGGCTTCGGTATCACGGCGACCAGTTCTATCTGAAGACCGGCGAGGAGATGCGCGCCGTGTTCGGCGACTGGCCGCAAGCCATGGCCAACACCGTCGCCATCGCCGAGCGGTGCGACGTCGACCTGTCGAATCCCGGCCGTCATCTTCCGAATTTCGACGTGCCGGAGCCCTACACCCTCGACGGCTACTTCGAGCACGTCACACGGGAGGGGTTTGCCGAGCGCCTCGTCTCGTGGCGTGCGCTGGCGGCGGAGGGACGCCTCAAACATCCGATCGAAGCCTACGAAAAGCGGCTGGTGCACGAGATCGACATCATCGTGAAGATGCGCTATCCCGGCTATTTCCTGATTGTCTGGGACTTCATTCGGTACGCCAGAAAGCACGGGATTCCGGTGGGACCTGGTCGCGGGTCCGCCGCCGGCAGTCTGGTGGCATATTGCCAGAAGATCACCGACGTCGACCCGATGCAGTTCGACTTGATCTTCGAGCGCTTCCTGAACCCGGAACGTGTGTCGCTGCCAGACATCGACATCGACTTTTGTGAACGCCGCCGCGGCGAGGTCATCGACTACGTCACCGAGAAGTACGGCCGCGACAACGTCGCGCAGATCATCACCTTCGGCACCATGAAGGCGCGCGCGGTCATACGGGACGTAGGCCGGACGATGGGTTTGTCGTATGCCGATGTCGACAAGGTGGCGAAGCAAATCCCGCCGGCTCTCGACATGACGCTCGACAAGGCCCTCGCGGAGAACCCGGCGCTGAGGACGCTAGAACAGCAGGACCCGCAGGTGAGCGAGCTCCTGGAGGTGGCGAAGCGGCTGGAGGGCATCACGCGGCATGCGTCGGTTCATGCCGCCGGCGTCGTCATCGCCCCGGCCGCCGTCACCGACTTCGCTCCGGTCTACAAGAGCCAGAAGGACGAGATCACGACACAGTGGGCCATGAAGGAAGTGGAGCGCATGGGGCTTCTGAAAATGGACTTCCTCGGGCTCAGCACGCTGACCCTGCTCGACGATGCGGTCAAGCACATCGCCGAGACGGAGGGGGAGACGATCAGGCTCGACGCGCTCCCCATGGACGACGCGAAGACCTTCCGGCTCTTCAGCGACGGCCAGACGCTCGGGATCTTTCAGTTCGAGAGTTCCGGGATGCGGGACACGCTCCGGAAGGCCAAGCCGGATCGTTTCGAGGATCTCATCTCGTTGAACGCGCTCTACCGTCCGGGACCGCTACGGGGCGGGGTTGTCGACGACTACATTGCGCGACGACACGGGAAGGTCGAGATCGAATACGAGCTGCCAGCGCTCGAGCCCATTCTACAGGACAGCTACGGGGTCATCGCGTTTCAGGAGCAGGTCATGCGAATCGCCAGCGATCTGGCCGGCTTCACCATGGGCGACGCCGATGTGCTGCGGAAGGCGATGGGCAAGAAGAGCGAGGAAGTGATGAAGGCGCAGCGCCAGAAGTTCGTGGAAGGCGCGGTGGCCAGGAACGTCACCAGGAAACAAGCCATCAAGATTTTTGACCTCATGGCATTCTTCGCCGGGTATGGCTTCAACAAGTCGCACTCGACCGCATACGCACTCCTCGCGTACCAGACGGCCTATCTGAAAGCAAACTATCCACGCCATTTCATGGCGGCGCTGCTCACCATCGAGTCCCAGAACACGGACAAGCTCGCCCTCTACCTGGGTGAGTGTCGCTACATGGGGGTGCCGATCCTCGCTCCGGATGTCAATGAGAGCGACGTGGCGTTCAAGGTCACACCGGACGGGGTTCGATTCGGGTTGGCCGCGGTGAAGAATGTCGGGGAAGGAGCGATCACGTCGATTCTGAAACGGCGGGCGGCGCTCGGACGTATTGATTCGCTGTACCGGTTGTGTGAGGACGTGGATCTGCGGCTCGTGAACAAGCGCGTGCTCGAGAGCCTGGTCAAGGCCGGGGCGTTCGACTCGAGCGTGCGCGATCGGGCCCACCGGACACACCTGCGCCGGGCGCAGCTCACGGCCATCGTGGATCGCGGCCTGGAACACGGCGGGCGGTTGCAGCGTGATCGCGACCGGGGGCAGACGCAGCTCTTCGAGGCGCTGGACGATGACGCGGATGGGGATGTCGCGCTGCCCGATGTCGAACCCTGGAGCGACGCCGAGCAGCTCGCGAGCGAGAAGGAGGCGCTCGGGTTGTATTTGAGCGGTCACCCAATCGACGCGTACCGTGACCAACTGGAAGCGGCCGGGGCATCCGCGATCAGCGCGCTAGACGCGGGCGCGGGTCAGGCGCTGGTGGGCGGCATTATCTGCGGCTACCGTCCGCTCACGACCAAACGCGGCGCGCCGATGGCGGTCCTGACCCTCGAAGACCGTGGGGGCAGCCTCGAGGTGGTCGTGTTTCCGAAGACCTACGAGCGCTGCGCGACGGTGCTGGCCGCGGACCGACTGGTCTTGGTGGCCGGGAAGCTCGACAAGGACGAAGAGACCGCCCGGATCATGGCGGACGACATCCGACCGATCGAGAGTCTCGACACCTCGGTGGGACGCACCCTCTCGATTCACCTCTCGTCGCCCCAGCACGACCGCAGCACCCTGGAGGCCCTGGCGGACCTGTTCACGACCCATCGCGGCTCCGGTCCGGTCCGCGTCCAACTCGACTTGACCGAGCGCACGCCGGCGCTACGCGTCCGCGCCCGTCTGACCGAGGCTCGGGTTCGGGCATCTGAACATCTGGTGCTCGCGGTCGAGAAGATCTGTGGCGAAGGCACGGTGTCCTGGTTGTGACGAGCCCTACCGTGCCCAGAGCCGCAGCCTTCCTCGAGTTCGACGAGCCGATCGACGTGCTGCTCAGTGAGATCGAGACGTTGAGTCTCATGCCGAGCACCGCCGAGAGACAGCGCACACTCGACGGGCTGCGCTCGCAGGTCACCGAACTGCGACAGGAGATCTACAGCCGGCTCACGCCGTGGCAGCGGGTGCTGGTGGCTCGTCACCCACGGCGTCCGCGCACGCGTGACTATCTGTCGCGACTGTTCTCTGACTTCACAGAGCTGCATGGTGACCGACGGTTCGGCGATGATCCGGGCGTGGTCGCCGGATTCGCTCGATTCGGAGAGGATGCGGTTCTTGTCGTGGGGCATCAGAGACCCGGCCCCACGTTCGCCGGCGGCGCTCGCCCTGAGGGCTACCGCAAGGCACTGCGGTGCATGAAGCTGGCCGAGAAGTTCAACCGGCCTATCATTACGTTCGTCGACAGCGCCGGCACGTCGCCAGATGTGGGCTCGGAGGAGCGGGGCATGGCCGACGCCATTGCCTACAGTCTTCGGGAGATGACGGTGTTGGCGGTGCCGGTGATCGTCGTCGTGACCGGCGAAAGCACCGGCGGCGGGGCGTTGGCGCTGGGCATGGGCGACCACATTCTGATGCTCGAGTACGCGGTCTACGGCGTGGTGCCAGTCGAGAGCGGCGCCCAGATGTTGTGGGGCGACGCGGCGCACACGCCGGAGGCGTCCGACGCTCTCAAGATCACGGCGTCTGACCTGGTGAGGCTCGGCGTGATCGACGAGGTCGTTCCTGAACCGCTCGGTGGCGCGCATGCCGATCCGCTCGCCGCCACCAAGCGGCTGGCGGAGCCGCTTCGGTCCACGCTCGATCACCTCGCCAGCACCTCATCGCACACGAGAGTGGCCCGGCGGCACGCAAAAATTCGCCGACTCGGTCTCGCCGGGATCGACGGCGTCTGACCACGAACCGGTGACGACCGCCCGACTATGGATACCCCGCTCATCTGGGATCAGGCCCCCTGCGACGAGGCAGCGGCCACGGCGCTGGCCGCTGCCTGTGACATCGACCCGGTCATTGCGAGGTTGCTGATGCTCCGCGGCATCACGGCCCCGGATGAGGCGACGCGGTTCTTGAGCCCGGCACTCGACCAGCTACACGATCCATTCTCGCTGACCGATCTTCCCGTGGCCGTCGAGCGACTCCTGGGCGCGATCGCTGGTGGCGAACGTATCGCGGTCCACGGCGACTACGACGTGGACGGCGTCACCTCGACCGTCATGCTCCGTCGGCTGCTCGAGTTGCTCGGCGCCGATGTGGTGCACTTCATTCCCGACCGTCTCCGGGACGGCTACGGACTCGAGCCGGCGGCCATCGAACGACTCGCCGGGCAGGATGTCAACGTCATCGTGTCGGTTGATTGCGGTATTCGCAGCGCCGCGGCGGCGAATCGCGCGCGCGAGCTCGGTGTCGACCTCATCATCACCGATCACCACGAGCCGGACGCCGCACTACCGTCCGCGCTCGCCGTGATCAACCCAAAACGCCCGGACTGCCCGTATCCGGACAAGAACCTGGCCGGCGTCGGGGTCGCGCTGAAGCTCGTGCAGGCGCTGTGCCAGCGGACGCAACATACCCGTTGGCTCCCGGGCTTCATCAAACTGGCCGCGTTGGGCACCGTGGCCGATGTTGTCCCGTTGCGTGGCGAGAACCGCGTCATCGCCAAGCTCGGGCTGGAGCAGCTGTCTCAGGGCCGTCACACCACCGGTCTGCGGGCTCTGCTCGACACCGCCGGGGTGCTGGGTCAGGCGGTGACGAGTTCCCATGTCGCGTTCAGACTCGCGCCACGTATCAACGCCGCCGGCCGAATGAGCACACCTGATCTGGCGACCCGCCTGCTGCTCCTGACCGACGACGCTCGGCACGCCGAGGCCATGGGTCTGGCGGAGCAACTGGAAGCGGAGAACGTCCGCCGCCAGCAAGAGGAAGCGGAGATCCTGACAGCCGCCCGTCGCAAGGTCGACACCGACCCCGACATCGGAGCGCACGCGATGCTGGTGGTCTGGGGCCAGGGCTGGCACCGAGGCGTGATCGGGATCGTGGCGTCGAAGCTGGTCGACGCCTATCGCCGGCCGGCCATCGTGGTCGCCGTTGATGGAGACACCGCGTATGGCTCCGGCCGTAGCATCTCCCGCTTCGATCTGCTCGGCTCACTGGAGGCATGCAGCGACCTGTTCACGAAGTTCGGTGGGCATCGGCACGCGGCCGGGCTCACCATGGAGGCGGGACGCCTCAAGGAACTGCGACGGCGTCTGACCGACTACGCCGACACGCGACTCGGGCCCGAGGACCTGGCGCCGCGGCTCAGAGTGGACGGGCATCTGCCGTTGAGCGCGATCACGCCAGCGGTCGTCGAGGGACTCCGCACCATGGAACCGTTCGGCGCCGGCAACCCGCGCCCCGTGTTCCACACCGGAGCGGTCGAGTTGGCGAACGGCCCCCGCATCATGAAGGCGAAACACCTGTCCATGTCGGTGCGACAGGACGCGCGCGTGTTTCGGGCGGTGGCGTGGCGGATGGCGGACCGCGCCGACTTTGTCACGCAGCACCGCGGCGCCCTCGATGTGGCCTTCAACCTGACGGAAAACCACTACCGCGGCGA
>Ga0310121_10000850_pt1 | contig 32543 bp, 27 predicted proteins | sample CB27_Tmax_986_MG_FD_203504 | JGI IMG/M metagenome (GOLD analysis project Ga0310121, IMG submission 203504) | Marine microbial communities from Western Arctic Ocean, Canada - CB27_Tmax_986 | ecosystem: Environmental > Aquatic > Marine > Oceanic | place: Canada: Western Arctic Ocean | collected... | reverse complement strand
CGAGCGAGATGCCGTCGCTTCGCTTCGGGGACGGGCCGCGCCACGCAACGGCATCAGCAGGGGCGGCTTGTTGACCGCTCAAAACACGCAACAGGCAACCACAGATTCCACCTTAAATTCGCCGGTTTGTGGTCTAAGATTGGGGGGAGGCGCAGAAGGCTGGGCGAATATAGGTTATCCTTGACCGGTTACATCGCCGAGAAATATAATGTGAAGCAGCAACCGAACAGAAAACGGGAACTAATGGTCAAACGGTCAGCCATCCTTCTTGTTCTGATTCTCTACTCGCTATCGCCGGTAACCGAGGCCGCGCCGCGGTTGGTTTCGGTCTTCCCACCGGGGGGGCGGCAGGGGACCACGTTCGAGGTTGAAATTCATGGGGAGCATCTGGAGGGGGCGCACTCGGTCCTGTTCGACGGCGAACAGCTCAGGGCCTACGTGAAGTCGGTCGAAGAGGTCGAGCTGACGCACCTGGCGGGTTATGAAGAGGATACCAAGGAAAACAAGGCAAACGTGATTCCGGGGCATCGGGCGGCCCTGGTGGTCGAAGTCGACCGCGCCGCGCCCCTGGGGTTGCACTCGGTGCGGCTGGTCTCGACCGGCGGTGTCTCCAACGCTTTGAAGTTTTTTGTCAATACGGCCACGGTGGTGACGGAAGGGGAGTTACGTTCGCGGAACGAGACGCAACAGGCCTTGCACGCATTTCCGGTCGTCATCAATGGCCGGCTCGATGAACCGGGCGAAGTGGACCGTTACTTCTTGGAAGCGAAAGCGGGCCAAGAGCTGATGTTTGAGGTCCAGCTGGGCGATTGGCCGCCAAAGCGGACGCCCATGATCACGCTGTATGAGCAATCGGGGAGCTGGTTCGATGCGGACCGGCTGCGGCGGTTAACGTCCAACAGCCGTACGGTGGACCACCTACCGCGTCTAGCACACCGATTCGAGGAATCTAGCCGCTACGTGGTCGAGATTGGCGCGCTGGATGAAGGTTATGTCGCGATCCCCAACTTCGGGGGACCAGGCTATACGTACCAACTCCATATCCTTCCTGCCGCGGATGTCAACGACTCGATGCAAGAGCTTCACGCTCGTGCCGGCGGGGCCAATCCGTGGCAATCAGAGGGCCGCGAACGCGACTTCGCGCGCAAGCTCGACGCCGGATGGATTGAGGAAGTGCTCCGGCGAGCGCCACCGGGTCAGAGCACCGAGGCCACGCTGACCTGGACGAAAGAAACCGAACCCAACGATTCGCAAGTCGAGGCATTGAACGTGGCCGTACCTGGAATCGTTGAAGGAGTGATCCAGAGCCGGGACGATATAGACATATTCAAGTTGCAGGTCGGCGAGGGGCAGAAACTGGCGTTTGAGATCGAGACCCCCGATCTCCCGCCGCCGCATTTCAACCCACGTCTCGCTGTGCTGGAGGCCGGTGGGATGGAGGTTGTGACCAACCTGTTCAAGGAAGTCGGGGGCGACGGCGACGATTGGGTCAAAACCGTCGAGGCCAAGGTCATACACAGCTTCGAGACGGCCGGTGAGTATACCCTGCGGATCAGCGATCTGACCTCGCGCGCGGCGGGGCCCGAGTTCACTTACCGGGTGCTCATCCGACCCCAAACACCGCACGTGGGTGAGGTCAGGGTCGGCGTGGATCATATGAACCTGGGCGCGGGCCGAACGGGGAAGCTCAACGTCGTTGTCGAGCGGGAGGAGGGATTCGAGGGGGAAATCGCGCTCCTGGTCGACAACCTGCCGCCCGGCGTTACGGTCCTGGCGGCCAGCGAGCCCAAGAAGGACGTCCCGCCCCCTCTGGGGTCGATCACTATCGATCGCTTCCGGCCTGAGCGTGGCGATGTCGCCCTGGTCCTTTACGCCGCCCCCGAGGCGCCGGCGACCGTCATGCCTTGGTTGATCCGGCTGTCCGCTATCCCCATCATGCAGGGCAACGCGGGCCAACCCTTTTTTGTTCGGGAAGTCCCTTTGATGGTGTTAAAATAACCACTGCAGACTTCCAGATGAGATCTGGTTAAAGGGCCTATCATGCGAAAACGGAAACAAGGACCACGGCTGGGTCTCGTCGTAAGTTGTCTTATCGTCTTGCTGGATGTGGCAACCGGCTCCGGGACCGCCGAATCGGGTCAGATCGAGGGAGAAGCTCTAGCCGAAGCGGCGGCCCTCTTTGAAGAGCAGTGCGCGATTTGCCATGAGGCGGAGGGCAACGCCGATGTGCCGAGGCTGAACCTCGTCGATGAGCAGTGGCTGCACGGGGATCGCCTGGAAGATATCGAACGCACGATCCGCGATGGCATCCCGGAGACCTTGATGAAGCCGCAGGCCGAAAAGCTCTCCGCGGAAGAGATTTCGACCCTCGCCCAATACGTGAAACTCCTATCGGAGGCCCGTGCCCCTCAAGTTGAGTCGGGAGCCTCGGCATCGCCGGAAGTACCGGCCGAGCGGTCGCCGGCGCAGGCCGAGCCACCGGCGGCGGGACCCGAGTTGAGCGGCTTGGTTTCCCTGCGCCTCTGGCCCCGGTCGCCGACTCTGTGGGGTCCGGGCGCGACCCAGCGGTTCGTCGTTCTCGGCGAATACGAAGACGGACTTGAACGAGACCTGACGCTTCACGCGCGCTTCACGCCAACGGACCCGGATATTTCGACTCTCGACGGCGAAGGCCGACTGAGTGCCCTGGCCGACGGTGAGCTTGAACTGAAGGCCGAGGTCGGCGGCTTGACCGCCCTCAGCCAAGTCCGGATCGAGGGAACCCGGGAGCGCCCGCCGTTCAACTTCCAGCGCCAGATCGGCGGCGTGCTTACTCGGGAGGGTTGTAACGCCGCGGAATGCCACGGCGGGGTCAAGGGCCGCGGCGGACTCAAACTCGCCATCAACGCCATCCACCCCGAAGACGATTATGGGTGGATCGTGAAGGGAGGGACTTACCAGGTCCTGACCGACGAGGTCGAGGGAGAACGAATCCCGCGCGTCAACATCGAGGAGCCGGAGGAGAGTCTGCTTCTGCTCAAGGCGACGTATGGCGCGGACCACGAGGGCGGCAGGGTCTTCAGTGAGAACTCGCCGGCGTATCGCAGACTTCTGGACTGGGCTCGCGACGGCGCCCCGTTCGATGAGCAGGGTGCCGAGAAACTCGCGATCGAAAGGCTGGAGGTCTTCCCCAAGGATGCGGTCTTGAAACTCGATGACGAGCGCCAAATGGTCGTCATCGCGCACCTCGCCAATGGCCGGACCGAGGGCGTCACCGACCAGGTCCACTTCGAATCCAACAACAAGGAAGTACTCAAGGTCAGCGAATCGGGCCGCGTCACGGCCGTGGGGCGAGGGGAGACCGACGTGATTATTCGCGCCGCCGGCCGCGACGCCACGGCGCGCTTCGGTGTGATCGAAGAGCTGATCGCCGACTATCCCGACGTGCCGCGCCGCAACTTGATCGATGAGCACGTCTTCGCCAAGCTGCGCAAGTTTCACATCCTGCCCTCCGAGCTCTCGTCGGACGAAGAATTCCTGCGTCGGATATGCCTGGACGTGGCCGGCAGACTCCCGCCGCCGGCGCGTGTCCGCGAGTTCTTGGCCGATCCGGACCCCAAGAAGCGGGACAAGTTGATCGAGACGCTCCTGGATTCGCCCGAATACGTCGAATACTGGACGTTCCGGTTTGCCGACATCTTCCGCGTCGGCGACGGCAACCGCGGCCTGGCGATCGCCTCTTACTGGGAATGGGTCCATGACGGCATTGCGAATAACAAGCCCTACGACCAGATGGCGCGCGAGCGGCTCGGGGCGACGGGTTTTGACGGACCCTCGCGTCACTACTCGCTCTACGCCAAGATCACGCCGATCGAGGCGATCGTCGCCGAAGAACTGCGCGTGTTCATGGGGCGCCGGCTCGATTGCGCGCAGTGCCACAACCACCCCTTCGAATCCTGGAGCCAGAACCAGTTCTGGCAGACGGCGGCCTTTTACGGCGGCATGTATGCCACCGAATGGAGCGAGGGCATCGAATCGGTGATTTTCGATGACCCGGACTGGCGCATTGATCACCCGATGTTCGTCGAAAGCGCCAAGGTGAAACACCCACGCACGAAGAAAGCGGTAACCCCCGCCTTCCTGGACGGGACGCCGCTGCCCGTGCAGAGGCGCGCCGATCCGCGCGCGGAACTGGCCGCCTGGATCACGTCGCATCCTTACTTCACCGAGGCGATCGTGAACCGGATGTGGAGCTATTTCTTCGGACGCGGGATCGTCGATCCAGTCGACGATTTCCGCTCGACCAACCCCCCGTCCCATCCCGCGTTGCTCGACGCGCTGGCGTGTGACTTCGAGGCGCACGGCTACGATTTGAAGCATCTGATCCGCAAGATCGTCCGCTCCCGGACCTACCAGCTCAGCCACGCGCCGAATGCCTCGAACGGGGTCGACACGATCAACTACTCCCACGCGATACCTCGCCCGCTCGACGCCGAGGTCCTGCTCGACGCGATCTGCGACGTGACCGGCGTGCCGGAGATTTTCACGGGCGAGGAGTCGTCCAAGGCACCCCCCGGCACGCGCGCCGTCCAACTCAAGTCGCCGGGTTGGCCGTCAAGGTTCCTGGAGATTTACGGCCGATCATTGCGCCAATCACTGCCCGAACGCGACGGCAAGCCCAAACTTGCTCAGGCCTTGCATGTATGGGTTGGCTCGACATACATTGAAAAGTTGTCGAACGAAGGCGGAAAGCTCGGTCAGTTGATTGAGAGCGGCGCGAGCGATCGGGAGGTCATCGAGGAACTCTATCTGACCGCCTTTTCCCGTTTCCCGAGCGACGCGGAGATGGGTGTGTTGGAAGTAAAGATTGCCGCATACCCCTCTCGCGTCGAGGCCTACCAAAACCTGTTATGGGCGATTATGAGTTCACGGGAGTTTGCTTATAAGCCGTAAATAGGCTCTCAATCTCAATAAGGAAATGATAGCCAACTCTAACGACGCGCTCAATCAGCTCTCTCACGCCTTGGCCAACAATAAACGGCAATGGGAGGGAGACGTGGCTAATCGGACTGACCGAGCCTCTCTTGCCCTTATGGCACTCGTTGGTTTACCACGAATGGCAATTGGCTTGATCACGCGCTTCAACTGAAATGCCGATGATCGATCAGGGTAAGAGGATGTGATGATGAAGCAAATCCACTGGGGCTGTGACGGGAAGCATCTGAAACGCCGCGACTTCTTGCGTGTCGGGGCGCTGAGTTCGTTGGGGATTGGGCTCAGTCAATACCTGTCGCTGAAGCAGGCCGTCGCCGCGCTGACCGGCGGGGAGGCGGCGGCGAGGGCCGAGGCCTGCATCTTGGTGTGGCTCGACGGCGGGCCGAGTCAGATCGATACCTGGGACCCCAAGCCCAACAGCTCGTTCAAGCCGATCGGCACCAACGTCGACGGCATCCAGATCTCCGAAACACTGCCCCGGCTGGCCAAGCACGTCGATAAACTGGCCCTCCTGCGCTCGGTCCAGACCGAGGAGGACAACCATGTGCAGGCGTCGCACTACGCCGCGACCGGACATCGCCCGAACACGGCGATGAATTTCCCGGCGTTCGGCTCGATCATCACCCGGGAGAGGGGACCGCGCGGCAATATCCCGGCCCACGTCATGGTTCCGGCGATGCCCAAGGGCAAGCGCTACGATGAGCACTTCGGCGCGCATTTCATCGGCGCCGAATACGATCCGATGATCCTGCCCGACCCCAGCGACCCGGACTTCGCGGTCCCGGACCTGAGCCTGCCGTCATCCGTCTCGACCGCGGCCCTCGAAGACCGCCGTTCGTTCCTGGAAATCGTCGATCAGTCCTACCGCCGCCAATGCCGGATCGCCGAGTTCTCGAACATGGACGTCTTCATGGATCAGGCGTGGAACATGATCCTCTCGCCTGAAGTGCGCGAGGCGTTCGACCTGGCCCAGGAGTCGGAGAATACGATCGACGCCTACGGGCGAGACGGCCCCGGTCAAAGCCTGCTGCTGGCCCGGCGGCTGGTCGAGGCGGGCAGCCGGTTCGTCACGGCGGGGGGTTACAAATCGCAGGCCTGGGATACGCACAACACCAACGACAAGCACCACCTCGAGGAGCTGGCCCCGGCGTTCGACCGCTCATTCGCCGCATTGCTCGAGGACCTCGATCAACGCGGCCTGCTGGAATCGACCGTGGTCCTCGTCCTGGGCGAGTTCGGCCGCAGCCCGCACCTCAATCCCGATTTCGGCCGCGACCATTGGCCCCATTGCTGGTCGGTGGTGCTGGCCGGCGGGGGGATCCGCGGTGGCCAAGTCGTCGGCGCCAGCGACGACCGGGGTGCCTACGTCGCCGAGCGCCGCATCTCGCTGGGCGACGTCTTCGCGACGGTCTATAAGGCGTTCGGCATCGACTGGACCAAGGAATACATGCACCCCATTGGCCGCCCGATCAAGATCGCCAACGCGATCGAAGACAAGACAGGCGCGCCGATATCCGAGATCATCTAACGAATCCCTAAATCTTCTGTCGATGACAGGTGATTGGGCGGCCATTCATCCGGTTTTTTGCTTGACCACCTCCTTCCCGTTTTTCTGCTTTGTTTGCGCATGGATATGCGCTGTACCCTCGAAATATTCCATCTGAGCAAAACAAGAACCGCTCGGGTTGAGAAATCGGCATTAGACCCTCCCGAGTTTTTGTTCATCGATAGGCAAAGCAGATGGAGATGAATTCGCATCCAAGGCTGACAAATGATCGATTCTGTCTGTTCACACTATGCCGCGAGTCGTTCGTAACGGTGATGAAGGCCGCCGACCACGGGGATGGAAATGATCTTGGCTCCAGTGATCGGTTCCGGTTTTGACTGAGGGATGGGTGTTTCGCCGTCCAATCCCTGGTGAGGGCGGGCAACGTGGTAATAATCGTCGATATACTCCGTCAGCAAATGCTTAAGATACTTTTGATTCAGGATGATTACGTGATCGAGAAGCTCCCGGCGGAGTGTCCCGATGAAGCGCTCGATGTATGGAGTCTGCCAAGGACTTCGATACGCAATCCGCACCTCCTCAATTCCACAGTGATCGAGAAATGCCTTCACCTCAGTTCCATAGATGCCGTCATTATCGCGGAACATGTAGCGCGGTTGCAGACCAAAAGGCATCGCTTCTCGTAATTGCTGGATCACCCAGCTCATCGTCGGCGTGGACGTCATGGCAAAATGCATGACTTTGCGCCGCCCGTGATCGATGACCAGGGAAACGTAGATGGTTGAAAAGCCGATGGTCGTGACCGTAAAGAAATCGATCGCTCAGGAGACATCGAGGTGATTCCGGAGAAACGGCAACCAAGTCGAGGATCTATCCCTGGGATTACGGGGTTTGACCATGTATTTGCGTATCGTGTCCTCGCAGGGAGGATCGAAGCCAAGCAGTCGCAGCGTGTCGCGAATGCGTTGCGCACTCCACAGCGGGTTTTCTCCACTGAGCTTGCGGATAAGGTCCTGCATCTCTTGGGATATCGTGGGTCGACCAGCCTTCGACTTCCAGCGCCAAAAAAACCGATAGGCTTGGGTATACCACTTCTTTACCGTGGCCGGCTTCATCAGCTGGGCCAGATCCTTCCACCGGTCCACAACCTTCGAAAAGATGACCCATAACAGCCGGAAGGCAGGCGTGAATCTGGGCCGGGGAACCTTCTTTTGTTGGATCCGTTCCTTGCAGGCCGCCAATTGGCTTTCAGCCGCCAGCAGCCTGGCTGCCAGAATCGCTCGGGGACAGATGAACGCCCAAAGAAAGGTTCGGACGAAGCCGAGGAGCTGGCGAACGAAGAAAAAGAGAGTCCAAATGTTCTTGCATAGGATTTTAATCGTGTCCATGAAGGGAAAATACCTGGATTTGCGTCTCGGATCAAGAACAGCGTAAGTCCTTTCACATCAACGATGACCCTATTTTTCGGGGGGACAGGAGGTAACACTCCCTGACGGGATTGTTCCTGACCAGATTGGAATCGTTGATATTATTGAGCTTAACGCTATTCGTTTTCGTCGGCTTCATACTCCCAGGGCGGGATATCCATTCCCAACTCGGCGTCGCGGCGTTCTTGGTCCTCCATGCGTTGGCGCTTCAGCATTGCCATTCTCCGCTTGCGCCAATAAGCCAAGAGGAAGAACCCCGAGGCCGCGAACCACAGGAAGCCCGATCCCGACAGGACCGCCGCCCAGGAGAACAGCGACCGCTGTGATCCGCGCCACTGGGCCTCCAATCCGTCGCGGAAGCCGGGATCCCACAGCCGTCCGACCAATCCGGGGCCGGCCGCGGGGTCGGCCAGGGCGCGCGCCAAAGGGGACGGGTCGAAGCCGGATTGCTGGGCCTTGGGATAGAATCGTTTCAGGTAGAACCGGGTGATCGAGAGGCATTGCGCGTAGGCCAGGTCCTGGGCCTTTGGGCCGATGGCCACCGTCTGTTCCAATCGCTCAAATGGGATTAGGCCGCCGAACGCGCCCGCCGTGGCCACCCGCCAGCCCTGGCCATAACCCCCTTGACCCGCCGTCAGCATGGCGATCCCCTCGTTGAGCCACGCGGGCAGCCGCCTTTGCACGCGTCGGCCGACGATCAAGTGCGCCATCTCGTGGACGAGGGTCCGTTGCTGCTCGATCGGTCCCTCGGCGAAATAGGTCGGCCGATTGATGAGGATCTCGGCCCGCCGGGCGCGCGCCACCGCGACCAGGTGGCTCGACTTGCCCCCGATCGCGCGCCGGAACTCTGCGTCCGAGCCGAGCGTCGTGATCGAAACCGGTTGCCGTATCTCCAGCCCCAGGCGCTCCTCGGCCGTTTCCAGGGCCTGGATTGCCATGGCATTCAGCGCCGGTCCCCATTGGGCGTCAGCGTCGTCGGGGTGAAGCCTGATCCGATCCGGTCCTGGAGGTTTTCCATTGCCCACGTCGACGGCCTCGAATCCCGCATTCTCCGATACCATTTTAGGCCCGGATCGGGCATTCTGATACTCCTTTTGTCTGGCTCACGACCCCTCAGCGCACGAGGTATCGCGCGGCACCTTCATGTCTCTGGCTCTCTATCTTTTCGGCTTACAATGCGCGTTGGCGGCGGCTGGGTTGTGCCGCTTCTGGTCGCGGACGGACCCCATGGCGTTGCGCGGGCGATTGGCCGCGGCCGGGGCGCTCGGCTTTCAGGTGTTCGCACTGGGCTGCTTGGCCCCCAAGCACGCCGAGCTGAGTCAATGGATGTCAGGCGCGTTGTTGGGGTTGACCGCCGCGCTCACCATTGGGTGGATGTTCTACACCATCGGACTCGTAAAGCTCGAACGTGGCCCCGACTCGTTCCGTGCCCGGATCTGGGTGCGGCGGTCGGTCTCCTGCGCCGTCATCCTTCACGCGCTGACTCTCCTGACTTCCGCCGGTTTTTTGGACCACTGGTTCAGTCGAAAATGGAGTCAGATCGGTCTGCCCGCGGGCGTTTTGGGCTTGCTCATCGCACTGGGACTGACCAGCGGGGCAACCCTGATAGGCGCAACCATCCACGCCTGCCACACCGCCAGGCAAGCGCCGCAGCCGGCCCCCCGCGAGAATCCCGAACAACCCACGGGCAGATCGATTGCGGCCTGCCACCTGGTCGAGTCCGCTCTGACCCTCCGGATGATGGTCATCCTCATATCGCTTTTGATGGGGGCGGTCTTCAATCCGGTCGCGCCGGCTTACTTCATGGACAGAATCTTTTCGGGTCCCAGTTCGGTCCTGGTTCTGCGCCTGATGCTGGGTTTGGTCCTTCCCGTGCTCTTCGTTTGGGCCTCCATCCATGCCGCCCGCCAGACCTCCCCCCAGCCGGTCACCCCACATTTGCTTCTGGCGCTGATCTTAGTTCTCTTCGGCGAACTGCTCGCCGCATGCCTGACCGTCGGCCTGTGGGGGTTGGCGATGTAAAGAGAAGGGTTTAGGGTTCAGGGTCCAGTCGCCGACGCGCCACCGGCGCTATGGCGCGTCGGCAACTGAACCTTGTCTTCTCCAGAATTTCAGTTGCCGGACCCCGGCAATTACGAAAAAATAAGCCGTGGCTCAGGTATGCCCGAGCGAAAGCCAGATCAATGAAGACAATCGTGATCCCTGGAGTGATTCCAGTCCAATCGGCTCCTCCCGAAACCCGACCCTAAGGACTTCCCCTCCGATGCAAACAGTTCGCGTGGGCGTGGTGGGTGTGGGGCATTTGGGCCAGCATCACGCCCGCAACTACAGTGAGATGGAAGGTTGTTACCTGGTGGGGGTGGTCGACGTCGACCACAAAACGGCCACCCGCGTGGCCAACAACGTGCATTGCCAGGCCTTCTTCGATCACACCGTGCTGATCGATCAGGTCGACGCCGTCTCGGTGGTGGTCCCAACCTCCGAGCATTTCGCCGTCGCCAAGGATTTTCTGGAGGCGGGCGTCCATGTGCTGATCGAAAAACCCATCACCAATACGATCGAGGAAGCCCGTGGCCTGATCGAACTGGCCCGCTCGAAGGGCCTGATCCTGCAGGTCGGCCACATCGAACGGTTCAACGCGGCCATCATCAAACTACAGGAAATCCTGACGCGGCCCGGCTTCATCGAGTGCCACCGCCTGGGCCCCTACGATCCGCGCGTGCGCGACGTGGGAGTCGTCCTGGACCTGATGATTCACGACATCGATATCGTCCTTCAGCTCGTTCAGTCCCCGATTGTGTCGATTGACGCGCTCGGCGTGCCGATCCTCTCCGACAGCGAGGATATCGCCAACGCGCGCATCAAGTTCGAAAACGGCTGCACGGCCAACCTGACCGTCAGCCGCGTCACGCCCAACCGCATGCGCAAGATCCGCATCTTTCAGCCAAATACATACATCTCGGTCGACTATCAGAAACAGGCGATGGAAGTCTATCAGACCGTGCGAATCGAAGGGGCAAGGGAAGGGGAGCCGGCGGCCCAGATCGTGCGTAAACGCCTGCGGCTGAAGAAGGAAGAGCCGCTCAAGCGCGAGCTGTTGCACTTCGTCCATTGCGTTCGCGAGGGTCACGAGCCCATCGTCCCCGGCGAGCATGGCCACAACGCCTTGGAGGTGGCCATCCGCGTGGTCGAGCTCCTGGAGAACAACAACGAGAACAGTCATTTCCCCGAACTGAAAAAGAAGAAGAGGGACGATGGCGCGCCGACGTGAAATCTTCATCATCGCGGGTGAGCTCTCGGGCGACCTGATCGCCTCGCTGCTCATCAAGCGCCTGCTCAAGCTCGACCCGACGCTCAAAATCTCGGGCCTGGGCGGCGACCGGATGAAGGAGGCCGGGGCCGAAGTCATCATCAATATCGTTCGCGATTTGGCCATCATCGGATTTGTCGAGGTCGTGACCAAATTCCCCAAGATACGCCGCGTGTTCAATCGAACGCTCGACTATCTGGAAAAGCAGCGCCCCGACGTTGTCGTCCTGATCGATTATCCCGGATTCAACCTACGCATGGCGGAACGGGCGCATAATCTGGGCCTCAAGGTGGTGTATTACGTCTGTCCTCAAATCTGGGCCTGGCACAAGAGCCGCATTCACAAGATCCGCAAGTTCGTCGACAAGGCGCTGGTTATCCTGCCTTTCGAGGAGAGCTTCATGCGTCAGGGCGGTGTCGAGGCGCAGTTCGTCGGCACCCCGTGGCTCGATCTGATGGTCCTGACGATGGGCCGCGAGGAGGTCTTCGCGCATTTCGGCTTCGATCCGGCCAAGAAACTGATCGGCCTGCTCCCCGGAAGCCGGCGCAAGGAAGTCGAGATGCTCCTGCCGATTATGCTCGAGGCGGCCGAGAAGATTCATGCCCACCGGCCCGACGTGCAGTTCGTCGTTCCGCGCGCCACGACCGTCAAACGCGAGCTGATCGAGCACCTGGTCACGCTGGCGCGCGTGCCGATCAAGGTCATCGACGCCTATCGCTACAACGTGCGCAGCGCCATGGACCTGGCCATCGTCACCTCGGGCACGGCCACGCTCGAAACGGGCCTGCTCGGTTGTCCAATGGTGATCGTTTATAAGCTGCGCTACTTGAGCTGGTTTCTCGGCAAGAGCTTGGTCAACCTGCCTTATATCGGCCTGATCAACATCGTGGCCGGCGACATGGTCGTGCCCGAATTGCTCCAGGACCAGTGCACGCCGCAAAACGTTGCCGAGCGCTGCCTGCGAATCCTGGACGACCCCCGCGAGATCGAGAAGGTGAAATACCAACTCAGCCGGGTCAAGGAGAAGATGGGCGGACCGGGCGCCAGCCAGCGGGCAGCCGGACTCGTCTTGGAGATGATCCAGGGACCGCCTGGTGGAAATCCTCCGGAAGGGCCGGACACGGGTGCCCCGTTGGCTCGGAGCGTCCAAACCACTTAAGCCTCATGGTGCCCAACCCCACCCCTCGACCCCGACCATGGAAACGTCGCCTGTTCGATGCCTTATATTTCACGGTCGGCGTTCCGCTCATTGTCTTGCTGATCCGCTTGCTGGCGAGTTCGCTACGCCTACGTCTCGGAACCGCGGATACCGAGATCTATCATGCTCTGCTCAAGGAGGGGCGGCCGGTTATCTGGGCCTTCTGGCATGAGGATCTGTTCGGGGTCCTGACCTCTTTCATGAAGGAACGAAAGGGCCAGCCGGCGATAATGATCAGTCGCTCGCACGACGGTGAAAAACTCGCGCGCGTGATTAAAAGCCTTGGAATGGATGCCGTGCGCGGGTCGTCTTCGAGAGGGGCCGTTCGAGGGCTGATTGAACTCAAACGCTGGCTCAACGAACCCGGCGACGATTTGCGGATGGCGGCCATGGCGCTAGACGGCCCGCGCGGCCCGCGCCGCAAGGCCAAACCAGGGGCCGTGCTGGTGGCGCGCCAGGCTGGGGCCGTCATCATTCCGGTGGCATTCCTTCCTTCTCGCCGGTGGGTATTCCGCTCGTGGGACCGCACGTGCTTGCCCAAACCCTTCGCCACGCTCAGGCCTCACCTGGGCCGGCCGGTTGATCCGTCGGTGCTCGACCAGAGTGAGGCCGAAATCAGCGAAGAGCTCGAACGGACGCTTAACGACCTCATTACAGAGGAACCAGGAGACTGAGAATGGTGTCCACCAGCGTGATCCACACGAAGGCCACCACCAGCGTGAGCGTAATGGCGCGGGTCACGTCGGCGGGCGATCGTTTTGGCCGTCGGCCCAACGCGTAGGCCACCGTCGCCAGCCCCCCGCCGATCAGCATCCCCTTGACCGCCAACAACGCGAGTTGGGCCGGCTCGAGGTACTTTGGGAATTCCACGAGGAACTTGTCCGACGTGAGCCTCGCCTGCGAAATCGGCGTGCTGAGCGGGATCAACGCCCCGAGCCCTCCGATCGCCAGACCCAACAGTGCCAGCAGCGGCGTCGCGATCAGCAGTGACCAGAAGAGCGGCGGAAACAGAGTGCGATCGGGCGTCATCCGCATGGTGTGCAACGCCCGCGCCTGGCCCGATAATTCCATGAACCCCACTTGGGCCCCAATCGCCGAACCGCAGCGACCGGCCAGGAGAAACCCCGTCAAAATCGGTGACATGCGCAGAAGGCTCAGCGCGACCAGTTCCGGGATACGATTGGAAAGCCCATAATCGATCAACCCCAATTCGGCCTGCACTTCGATCACCATCCCCAGCATCACGAAGATCAGGGCCGTCAGCGGCGCCGAACCCAGGCCCCACAGGAACAGGTTGCGCCGGAGTAACTCCGCGCTGGGCGAATTACCCAGTCGCCCGAGCAGCAGCCCCGCCCGTCCCAGTCCGTCCAGAATCGGATGCACCAGCCGTTCCCTACCTTGAGCGGCAAGGTTCCATTCAGCGGCGGGCGGCGGGGTTGGCTCTTGGGTCGAACCCTCCTCGCTCTCTTGTCTCAGGAAATGCGCTTCGATCTGTTCGTGCATCCAGAGCAGCAAGGAGCGATGGCGTTCCTCGTGCCAGTGTTGGGGGTCGTCACGCGAAACATCCGGGATGGGCCATTTCGGCATGTTGCCCTCGACCGGCGAGAAGAAGTAGACAGGGAACCCCAGGCGGCTGGCGCAGGAGGGATCGTGGGTGATGATGATTGCGCTCATTCCTCGCCGCTCGATCAGGTCTCCAAGGATATCGTAAACGCGGGCCGAGGCGACGGGGTCGAGTCCCGTCGTCGGCTCGTCGGCAATCAGTACGCGCGGTTGGCGAATCAACGCCCGCGCCAACGCGACCCGGCGCCGCATCCCTCCCGAGAGGGCCGACGGCAGCACCCGCCGCACGCGGCCCGGGGCGAGCTGCACTTCGGTCAACACTTCATCGATCGCCGTTTCGACCTCTTTGCCGAAGGGCGGGGAAAACAGGTCGGCCCGCTCGCACCGGGCCACGGCCAGGTTGGCTTCGACGCTGCGTTCGTCCAGCAGCGCGTCTTCCTGGAACATGACGGCGATCGATCGAAAACGGTCCTGTTCGTCCAGGGCCGGCAATTTCACCTCGCCGGCGTCGGGCTGGAGCAGGCCCAGCAGCGTGTGCAGGAAAACCGACTTACCACTGCCACTCGGGCCGAGTATCACGGCGCACTCACCCTCGCGCAGTTCCCACGTCAGCCGGTCCAGGATGCGGCGGCCGCCCAACTCTTTCACAACGTTCTCAAGACTTATCAGAACTTGGCTCAATGTGTTGGCCGCCTATTTGACGCGATGGGTGTCATTTCCTGTTCTCAAAAGAGTTTGGGGAGATAGACCTTGAGCGTTTGCGAGGGCGTGGAAGGATCGATTACGATTACGAGCACGAGCATCGACGGGTCACATTTCCTCGATCCGGACGACGCGCACGGCGGGATCGACCTTTACCAGCGGTTGGTCGCGCAGCAACCCCGAGGCGCGGTGATCGCGCTTGCCGAATGTATCGGGATTATCCTCATCGATGTTGTAAGACTCCATTGTGACGTTGACCAACACCTTGTAGGTCTGACGCACCCCCTTGTATTCACCCCGCGTCAGGATCGTATAGAAATACGAGGAAACCCCCAACGGGAAAACGGTCTCCAGGGTTTGCACCGTCGTCTCGTCCAGGCCCGCGTCGGCGAGCTGGCGTGGATTGGTGATGCCGCTCGCCCCCTCGTCCCCCATCTCCAGCAGGCCCTGGCGCAGGTCATCGATCTTCTCGGCCGCGCCGCGCGCGTCGGTGCCCATTTCGGTCGCGGACGAGAGCATCGCCTCGAGCACGGTCAGGCTGCACGTGTTGAGGTTGACGCGATTGACGCTGCCCGCCGTCAGGTAATCGGCAAGCACCGGGAGTTCCTCTCCCTCATCGATGCGCACGAACGGGTCGATGGGTACCTTCTTGTCGCCCATCTCTCCGTAGAGCACCTCGCGCGTGATCCCGGGAATCTCCATCAATTCCTCGACGTGGATGTAGATATCGTTCTTGGGGCGGAAGCTCCAGCCTGCGGGGAGTTGGTCGCCGTATTCCTCAAGCCCCCATTCGGTGTAGTACTCGATCTCATCGCTCCCCTCGTTGGTGCTGGGGATCAAGTCGGGATCGGCGAAGTCGATTACGGCGTGCGCGATTTTATAGGCCTCGTCTTCCTTGATGTCGCCCACCTCTTCGAGCAGGTAGATCAACCCCCCGACGTTCGCCATGTGAAACATGTTGACGTTGATCTTGCGTTCTTCATCGACGATACGCACGTTGTACATGCCGTGGTCGCCCACTTCGAGGTCGGTCTTGTCTTCGTTTTGGGCCCAGGGCTCGTCTGGGGTGTCGGTGTTTTGACCCTGGTTGGCCATGGCGATGAGTCGATCGTTGCGCAGGTCCATGACCGCCTTGGCCAGGCCGATGCGCGCCAGCGCCTGCGCCTGGACCCGCTTTTGCGCCTGGCTGGTCATTTTTAGTCCGATCCGCACCTCGTACGACAGCGAGTAAGCCATCACCGACAGCACGACGATCAGCCACAGTACCATGATCAAGACCGCGCCGCGCTGAATGCCTGATATACTGAAGAGAGATTGAGGGGTCTTCATCCGCGTCACCGTCCTAGCGTCTCCTGTTTCTCCTGGCAACCGTCGTCGGCAACAGGGGTCGTCGCCGCTCCATTTCATCGAGGATGAGCGTGTCCGTCTCCTGGGCCTGGGGAAAGGAATAGAAGAACGTGAACGAATGCAGCCGGCCCTTTCCACCGGGGGCGCGCACGCCCAGTTGGATCGCCATGTAGCCCGGCAGGTCGTCGGCTTGGGTTTGGTTGAGACCCAACAGCGCTTCGGGCGACACCAGTCCACCTCCCGATTGCATGTATTGATTGATTTGATCTTCCAAGGACTCGTAATCGAAATCCAAGTCCAGGGGGTTGCGATAACGCGAGGAGCCTGATTCCCAATCCATCACCTCGATCCAGACCGCCTCCTGGAAGTAACCCAACGTCACGTCGAAGACCTCCACGCCCTCGCAGATCGGTTCGGCCACGTCCAACCGGCTGGGGATCAGCAAGTCGCCGAACGATTGGCCGTCGTAACCCGACAGCGCGTTGAGCACGTCAAGATTGCCGCCGGCCGACCAGTTTCCCGTCCGCAGAGAAGACGGATTGAACAATCCGCCCAGCGCCCCATAGGAAGATTCGGTGTCGTTCAAGAACGGCAGATTGGGCATGCGGCCCGCGTAGGCGGGGTTGTGCAGCAAGTCGTTGCGGTTGGTCTCCATCCCGGGGTTGTAACCGTAGGGGTCCGCCTCCTTGCGATAGAGGACGTTGTCCTCGACGTAGAACGTCACGCGCCGGATGCCCCAGGTCCTGGGGTCGTTGGGCCAGCGCGGCTGGTAGGCGCGGGCCAGGTTAACGGTGTCGGTCTTGCCGCCGTCATTGACGCTGAACGTCAGGTCCAGCGGAGGCGCGATCTGGTCGAGGGCCAGTGGATCGCGCGATTCTCGCTGGTTCCCTTCGTCGTCGTTGCGTCGTCGTCTCTCTCGCCGTCTGCTCTCGCGGCGCGCATCGCGCGCGCGCCCGGTCAGGTCGTAATCCTCATCGCGATCGAACAGCAGCGAGATCTGCGTCAATTGTTGCCTGAACACATTGTTATACTGGTTCTCGGTGATGTAGAGGATGTTGTTTAGATCGCGCAGGACGACGTCATGGGTGATGCGGGCGGTCTGCATGATTTCAGACATCTGGTGGCCCACGCGCCACGAGCGGATGCCCGTGCGCAAAACCGTCGCGATCGCCACCATCGTCAGGCCGAAGATAAACGAAGCAAGCAGCACTTCGACCAGCGTGAAGGCTTTGGAGTTTGACGATGTTCGTATCAAGCTGACGCGGGGTCGCACGACTGCACCTCTAATAGTTGGCGTAGGACAGTTTGGATTGCTGCGAGAATTTCTCGAAACCGATGATGGCCGAATCCAGGCGCAGGGCGCTCGCTCCGTTCTCTTTCGTTCCGTCGTCGTAACGGATTTCGAGCGTGTAGTTGCGCATGGCGAAGTACTGATCGATTCCATCGGGTTCATCGCGCAGGCGGTACTTGGGACTGATGATCTCCACGTCGACCGACCACGAGAACTCGGCGTAAGCGTCGCCGAAGCCGCCTTCGCTCTGTTCGTTGGAGGCGGGAGGGAAAATCTCGAACTCATCCATGAGTTGATCGGCGAAGAAGATCGCCTGGGTCCGCACCTCCATCAGGCTCGTGGCCTTCAGCGAGCTGGTGAACGAGCGCATGAACGCCGCCACCGAGATGGCCAGGATCGTCAGCGACAGCAGCACCTCGAGCAGGACGAACCCCGGCAGCGGTCGGCGGACCGATCGGTGGCGACGCGCGGGAAAGCTCATCGATTCTTCGCCCTCACTTTTTCTTCGGTCCATAATAGAGCGTCCTGGCTTTTGGCTCTTTTTCGGGAACGCCGAGTTCCACCCGAGCCATGCCCGTGGTGCGGTAGACCTCAACGTTGATCGCGCGATCCTTGGAGTCTTGCAGAACGATCGTGGCCGGCGTGGCCGAGCCGTCGGCGTAATAAATGATACGCGGCCGCTCGGTGTCTTCGGTCAGGGGCGCGGCCGTGTATATCGCGGAGATATAGACGTCATCCAAGCGTCGCACCCCGGCCACGTCACCGCCGACCGAGAAGTCGATCTTGTCCTCGGGCCGCCGCCGTCGTCGTCGCCGCTTTTGCTCGATCGGCTGCTGAAATTCATCGAGCATCACGAATTGATAGAGACTCTCCTCGGGATCGAAACGCACCTCGCAGGGCAGTTCGCGCAGCACGGCGGCGTTGCGCGCATAACGCAGCATCCCCGCGATGTCACGCCCCGCCCGCTTGAGCCGCGCCTTCTGCCATGATCCCTGGAGCCGCGGCAGAGAGATCGCCAGCAGCAGCATGACGATCACCATGACCATCATGATCTCGATGAACGTGAAGCCGCGCCGGCGCTGCGTCATGGTTTACATCCCCGCGGTCGGATCGATTGAGAAGACCGGCAACAACATGGCGATGACGATAAAGCCCACGATCAACCCGAGCACCAGGATGATGATCGGCTCGATGATCGAGGTCACGGTCTTGATGGCCCGCTCGACCTGGACTTCGTACGAATCGGCGACGCGCAACAAAATGTCGGGCAATTGCCCCGTCTCCTCGCCGATGGCGACCATGTTGACCACGATCGGCGGGAAGAGCGGACTGCTGCGCAAACTAGGCGCCATTCCCGAACCCTGCGTGATGCTCTCGGGGATCTTCTCGATTTCAGCGCGGATCGGCCGGATCGTCATCACCTCGCTGGAGATCGAGAGGGCATTGAGGATCGGGACGCCGTTGCGCAAGAGCGAGCCCAACGTGCGCGTGAAGGCCGCGATTTCGCGCTTGAGAAGCAGGTCGCCGAACTTGGGGAGCTTCAACAGGAACAGGTGGAACTGGTGCTCCCCGCGATCGGTCTTGATGAAACGCCTGAAGCCAAAGCCGGCCAGAACCCCGCCGATGATGAGGGCGTGCCAGTAGTCTCGCAGGAAATTGGTGATATCGATCAGGAACGCCGTGATGGCCGGTAGGGTCTGACCCAGTTCGGCGAAGATGTCGAGCACCTTGGGCATCACGTAGGTCAGCAGCACGATAATGGCCACGGTTCCGAACAGCAGCATGATGACGGGATACGCCATGGCCGACTTGAGCTTGCTCTTGATCTCCTCCTGGCTCTCGGCGTAGTCGGAGATGCGGATGAGCGACTGGTCGAGCAGGCCACCCGCCTCGCCGGCGCGCACCAGGGCGACTGTCAGTTTGGTAAACGTTTGCGGGTGATTGTCCAGCGCGCCGGCGAAGGTGTCGCCCCCCTGCACGTCGGCGCTGACCTGACCCAGGATCGTTTGCAGCCCCGCGTGCTCGGTTTGGCTGCGCACGATGCCGAGCGACTTGACCAGCGGCACGCCCGCGCCGATCAGGTCGCTCATCTGGCGATAGAAATGGGACAGGTCGGCGCTGCGCACACGGGCGGCGCGCTGCTTGCCGAGCTGCTTGAGTTTGGCCCCGGCCCCCCCTTCGTCGCCGCCGCCGCTGATGTCGACGGGGAAGTAGCCCATCGACTGGAGCCGATTGCTCACGGCACCGCGCGTGTCGGCGTCGAGCGTGCCGGTGATCAGCTCACCCTTGCGGTCCTTGGCTTTATAAGTGAAAACGGGCACGGGATTGAACCATCCTCCGAGTTCTTGACCGAACGTCTCAAATACCAATCACGCCCTTGGATCAGGCTCAAGAAAAACAGAAGAGGCCATGGACGATGAATCGGCGGGGAACTTCAACCATGCTCGGACGCTCATTGCGCCTCTTCGCGGAAATCGATGGCCATCTCGACGGGAGCGGGTTGGGACTGAACGGGTTCCGGCGCGCCTTGGGTTTGCTCCGGCTCGGGCGGCGGGGCGACTTCGCTAAAGTCGCTTTCGTCCTCCATTGTCACGCGCAGCACCTCCTCGGTCGTCGTGACGCCTTCCTTGCATTTCATCCACCCGCCGTGGCGCATCGGGAGCAGGCCGTTCTTCACGGCCAGTTTCTTGAGTTCATTGGCCGGAGCACGTTCAACCATCATCCGCCGGAACTCCTCGGTGATCTGCACGATCTCATAGATCGCCGTCCGGCCGAGGAAGCCCGTATAGCGACACTTCTCGCAACCCCGGTTGCGATAGAGTTCCAATGTGTCCGGGTCGTCCCCCGTCACGTTCACCCGCGCGAGTTGGTATGGGTCGGTCTTGCAGGGTTGTTTGCATTCGGGGCAGAGCTTGCGCACCAGGCGCTGGGCCACCAAACCCTCGAGCGACGAACTGATCAGGAACGGCTCGATCCCCATGTCGAGCAAGCGCGTCACGGCAGAACAGGCGTCGTTGGTGTGCAGCGTCGAGAAGACAAGGTGGCCGGTCAGGGCGGTCTGGATCGTGATCTGCGCCGTCTCCTGGTCGCGCGTCTCACCGACCATGATCACGTCCGGATCCTGGCGCAGGAAGGTCCGCAGACAGCGGGCGAAGTTCAGGCCGATACTCGGGTTGACCTGCACCTGCATGACCCCGTTGATCCGGTACTCGATCGGGTCCTCAATGCTCAATATCTTCCGTTCGATCTGGTTAATCTCGTTGAGTGCCGCGTACAGGGTCGTCGACTTGCCCGATCCGGTCGGCCCGGTCACGTAGAGAATCCCGTGGGGCTGCTGAATCATGCCCCGCATGATTTTGCTGTGATGTCCGTCGAAGCCCAGTTTTTCGATGGTCACGAACTCGCTGTCGCGCGACAAGATACGCAACACCACCGACTCGCCGTTGGGAGTGGGGATAGTCGAGACGCGTAAGTCGAAGTCACTGTCGCCCTTGCGGATGACGATTTTGCCGTCCTGGGGCAGCCGGCGCTCGGCGATGTTGAGGTCGGCCATGATCTTCAGGCGCGAGATGATGGCCGCCTGATAACGGCTGATCGTCGTCGGCACCGTCGCCTCGTAGAGCAGGCCGTCGATCCGGTAGCGGATGCGCAACAGTTCCTCGAGCGGTTCGAAGTGGATGTCGGTGGCCCGGTCGTCGATCGCCTCCATGATGATCTGGTTGACGAAGCGGACGATCGAGGCATCCTCGGCCAGGTCTTCGATGTCATCGACCAGCGCGGGTTTGAATTCCTTGCCGTCTTCCCCGTCGTCGGCGATCTCGAGCATGCCTTCCATCGTGTCGGCGCCGATGCCGTAGTAGCGCTTGATCGTGTCATGGATGTCCTTGGACGTGGCGAAAACGGGTTCGATTTCGGCCTTCAAGTGCAGGCGCAATTCGTCGAGTGTGTGCACGTCGAGCGGGTCGTTCATCGCCACGCGCAAGGTGCTGCCCTCGCGCTTGAGGGGGACGAAATCATAGAGATTGACGAGCCGGGCGGGGACCGAATCGACCGCCTCGCGATCGACTTTGATGTCGGTCAGGGGTAGGAATGGGATGCTGAGCTGCTCGGAGAGGGTGCGCATGAGGTCTTCCTCGCCGATCGCCCCCATCTTGCACAGAATCTCGCCTAGGCGGTCGCCCGTGCGCTTTTGCTCGTTGAGAGCCTGATCGAGGTCGTCCGGATCGAGCAGTCCCTTGCCGACCAGCATCTCACCCATAAATTTTCGGTTTTGAAGCATCATGGTCTTTCAAACAGACAACGGCCTTCCATTTCATCCAAGTGCATCCGCATCTTCAATGGAACTAAGCAAAATCGATGCCGTTTCCCTTTCCATGGGTTAATGTATATCAGAACGCCCATCTTGGCCTCATTCTATTTCTTTTCGGTTGATCCGGGGCGTGTATAGCATCAATATTCTCAGTTTTTTATACGGTTTTTCCGGGCGGGTCCGCCAACGGGCTTCCCCTTCCCTTCGTGGCCGGGCATTCCCCCGTCTCGGGGTTTGCTTTAGGAGAATCCCAATTGGGCTGTTGTGAGAGCGCCATTTCGCGCTTCCGGGGACTCACCTCGAAGTCAGACTCTCGGATATCTTGCGCGCCAGCGTGGGACCGATACCGCGCACGCTCGTCAACTGCTCCTCATCCGCCCGAGCAATGGCACTGACCGATCCAAAATGCTCCAGGAGGAGCGCGGCCTTTCGATGTCCCAAGGATTGGATACGTTCCAGAGCGGCAAGTTGAACATTTTCAGTCCTCTGCGATGGCGACGGGTCCGAGGCTCGGGCCAGACCCAGTGGGGAGGCGGCCAGCTTGGCCCTCGTTTCCAAGGCCAGCCCGATCTCCGACGCGTCGCCGCCGATGCGTTCGGCTAAAGCACCGATTCAGTGGGCCGTGTCCGCCACGTCTCGGCTGTGGAGCAGCGGGATTCGCCAATTCAGACTGACCTCGAGCATCGCCTGGCGGACACGCCGTGGGTCCACTCCCCGCAGGATTCGCGGGCTGAACTCTCCCTCCACGATCAGGATCGCCCCGCGCACGCCCTTGAGCCGCCCCAATTTGGCGCGCGAGACGGCCGTCGCGCAGTGACACGCCCCAATCGGCCGCCTCCTTGCGCTCAACCACGAATCGGTCGCCGATCGTGACGTCGCCGACCGCCAGCCTGGCCACCTCGGGCCGTCGGCCTATGACGCGCCCGATTGCCCGGGCCAGTCCGCCCGCCCGTTCGCGGTCGTCCACGACGATTCGGATCATTCGCCGCTCCTTCCCGACCCGCCTCTTCGGATCATGAACCGAAATCGGATGGGTCCCCCCGACCGGCTCTCGAGTTCTCCCCAGACAAACGATCCCACCAGTAGAACCCAGAACGGTCCCCAGATCATCCAAGGGACCCACCCGGGCGGATCATCCGTGTAACGATAGTAATCCAAGGGTACGGCTAATGTCAGCCAAAGCCAGGCCCACTGACCGCTCGGAGCGGCGGCGGCGAGCGGGAGGATCATCAGCAGGTACCACGGATGGAGCACGGGTCCGACGAGTAGATAATACCCCAGAACCGCCAACGCCGCCCGCCCCGGCGTCCAGCGTCGCAACCACAAGACAAGGACCAGGATCATCAGGCCGGCCCAGTAAACGTAACGGGCCGTGAGCTGATTGCCCCGGCAAACCCACTGAATGAGGTCGAATAGCGGGGCGTTGGCGTGCCAGGATGAGAGGTAAACCTTTGTCGAAGACGTGAGTTCCCCCCAACCCGCGTCCGCATAAGGAAGGTATGCCAGAAACCCCAACACGGGGACTCCCACGATCCACCACCAGCGCCGACCCAAGACCCAAATCGCGAACGGAAGCAACAGAACCGGCGCCAGCTTGGTCAGAATCGCGCCGGTCAGCGCCAACAGTCCCAGAGCGAGGACGATCGAACGGTGCGGGGCATCGTCTTCGGAGCCCCTGGATTCCCAAGCCCACAACGCCGCGACAACCAGCGCGACCATCAGCCCGTCGAGATGCCCGTTACCCGAAACCTCGATGATGGCCAGCGGATGAAACGCGACCAACCCCGCCCACGCCCGTCCCGCTCCGCCGCCGAGCCTCCTTCGCCAAAGCAGCCGAGGCTGCGGCGGCTGAAAGCGGCTATGGTGCGTAGGAGGCCGGCCCCGCCGGGCCAGCCAACCGGCCAGCGCGATGATCGCCAGCCACTCGAAGAAGGTGAACAGCAGCTTCATGCCCACGAGCGGCGAGCCGAGCGCGCCTCCGAGCTTGACCGCCAGGGTAAAGCTCCACTGGGCGAGGGGAGGGTAAATCGTGGCGAGGTGGCGATGGTTGATCCTCTCCCACGGATCGTCACGCAGATGAGCCAGGGCCTCGGAGTCGGGCGCCAGGGCATAGGGATTAAACCCTGCCCATTGGACCCCGCCCTCCCAGACGTAACGATAGAGGTCGTCGGACTGGGCGGGAGGCAGGTCGATCAGGACCAACCGCAGAATCGCGGCGCAGGCCAGCAGTACGTACCATTGCCGTTGCCGGAGATGGTCAAGTCTCCCAGAAACCAGTCCCCAGGCCCACACAAGCACCGGCAACCCCGACGCGATCTCCCACCACAGACCTGAGATCTTGGTTACCTGAGGTGCCTGCCAGGCCTGCCGGATCATGAGCAGGCAAACCAGAATCCACGTAAAGGAACCCAAGACGAGCAACGAGGCGAACCAGGACGAACGATCAGCCCGAGGGGTCTGGTTATTGGGCCGTCCCATCCTTGGCAACATACTGAAGCCCCCCACCGCGCACAAGTGGGGGACGCCACGCGGAGAGCCTGGTCATTGCCTTTACAGGAAGACTAAACCCATAATGACCGGGGCTGAACGCGCGCGCAAAGTCGCCGAAAGTACGTGATGGATTTCCATCCGGGCGGGCCACGGGAAAGGGGGGACCCATGTATCTCGAACGATACGACCAAGCCGAATGGATCGAGTGGAGCGGCCTTCCAGCGGAGCTGAACCGGATTCGTGCCGGCGGCTGGTTGGTCTTTAAGAAACTCGTTGAACTCGATTGCCGCGCCCACCGCCAGACGGGGACCGTCGAGGTTTCGCTGGATGAACTTGCCAAGCGCTGCGGCCTGGAGCCTGAAAAGATCGGGCGGATCATCGAGGCGTTGCGGCGCAAGAAATACCTGCGCTGCTACGTCCCCGATCATCCCGAGGAGGAGGGCCTGTTCGAATTCCGCGCGCCGATCAAGACGCCGATCCCTCCCGACGAGGTCGCCCGCCTCGTGCCCGACCCCACCCTGCGCGACCCGACCGCCTACCGCTATGCCCGCCCTCCCGACCAGGTCCCCCTGGACGAGAAAAAGGTCCAGGAGGCGGTCGATTGTTACCTGAACACGCTCAGCCAGAAGATGAACACGATCATCCTGGAGCAGATCGAGATCGCCGCCCGCCGCTTCCCGCTCGAAGCCATCCGCCACACGATCGAGCGTGCCGATCGCCACGATATCCGGTCCATGGGCTGGGTCCTGAAGGAACTGATCCGCGACCAGAAGAAGAAGAACGAGGCCAAGAAAAAGCGTTGAGCGCCTCAGCGATCCAGGCGCGCCAGCTCCAGGACCTGATCGTGCAGCTTGCCGTTGGTCGCCAGTGCCGTTTCGTTGTGGATCGAGGCGTGGCCGTCGAGGTCGCTGAACCGGCCGCCCGCCTCCTCGATGATCGGCTTGACCGGCGCCACGTCCCACAGGTTGACGATCGGGTCGAGCGCCACGTCGGCCCGGCCGGTGGCCAGGAGCAGGTATCCATACCCATCGGCCCAGGTGCGCGCCCATTTGCCCGCCCCGAGTAGGCCCGCCGCCAGCTTCGGCCGTCGCCGCGTCAATTCCGCATAATCGGTCGTCTGGATCCAGGCCTCGCCGAGGTCGGCGGTATCGCTTACGTGGCACGGCTCGCCATTGAGCCGGCAGCCCAGGCCGGTCGCGGCGGCGACGGTCTCGCCGAGCACCGGGTTGTGAATCACCCCTAGGTGCGGTTCGCCGTTGCACTCGAGCGCGATCAACACGGTATAAAGCGGCAACCCCTGGACGAAGGCCTGCGTGCCGTCGATGGGGTCGACGATCCACCGCCAGCGCGCTCCGGTGTTGTGTTCTCCGAATTCCTCGCCGAGGATGCCGTGCTCCTTATACTGCCCCTCGATCTCGTCGCGCAGGAACTGCTCGGTCTCGCGATCTGCGATCGTCACCGGCGTCTGGTCGGCCTTGGTCTCGACCGCCGCCCCTTGGCGAAAGTATTTCAACGTGATCCGCCCGGCCTCCTCGGCCAGCCCGGTCGCGAACTCCAGATACTCGCCGATCTTGTTGCGTGTGGGTTTGGGGCTCATTGGTACCGAAATTTCCCATTTCGCTGGATCATACCATCCAATCGGGATTGGATTTTGTCCTCTATTGGCTTCGAGAGCAACCCTTGTGATCCGCGAATCGAACGTGGGTTGAAGTTCTGGCGATTCATGCGCCCGGAATAGTGTGATTCGGTCCAAGCGGCTTATCTGAATTGAGACCGGATCCTGATGATGATATACTAAAGGTACGGATGGTGGACCGCAGAGGAGGCGAGGGCCGTAAATGCTTTTCTTGACGATGCGCGAGAAGACCGCACCGATTCCCTTTAGGGCGACAACGCGGGCCGTCTGGACGTTTCTTTGTTTGGCCCTCATTTTCGTTGGCACGGCTCAGGCGGATGATCCTAAGATCAACGAGCACTTCGACCCTCAATGGTCGTTTGACCCTCTGTGGGACGACGGGCTGGCCGAGGTGGCGATCTACGACGCCGAGCGGGTGATTTACGGCCAACCTCGCCCCCACGAAGAGGTGCGCATCTTGGTCTCCGAACCGATGGACACGCGCCAGCACGTCAAGGCCGACCCGCCCTACGAGGGCAAACGGATCCTGCCGGTTTTGAAATGCAACATCTTCTCGCGCGTCGAGACCAAGAACTACCCCTATCATTTGATGGTCAGCCTGTTCGTCGACCGCGCGCGGCCTTCGCGCCTGGTCAAGGCCACTTACAGCTCTCAGGAGTGGTGCGGCCAGACGTTCAAGGACCTCCAGTTGTATCGCGATCCGCCGCGATTCAGCGCCAACAGCTACTGGGACGGCCAGGCGATAACCGATCGGCCCCTTGAGTGGGACTCCAACACGCTGCTGGAAGAGCAATTGGCCGTCAGCCTGCGGGCACTGAAACTGGAGGTGGGCGAGGAAATGGCGATCCGGTTGCTGCCCAGCCAGGTTTCGAACCGCGCGCCCGTTCCCGAGCCCGTCTCGGCCGTCATCAGCCGGGTCGAGCGGTCCGGTTGGCTTGAAGGCATGAACTTCGAGGATGGACCGTCGCTGATTTATGAAATCGAGGCCGAAGATGGGAGCTGGGCGGCGTATGCCTTTGCGCCCGAGCCGCCCCGCGTGCTGCTCGGCTATCGCCATTCCGACGGGCGCCAAGGCCGGCTGAAGAGCGTGCGGCGCCGGGCTTACTGGCGCGATTGACCAAATTCCCCGTTCAGAGCGTTCAGACGACACGTCATGGGCGAGCCCCGCTTGATTCCGACTCCGAACCAACCGTTCCTCGGATACCGCCTGGCCCGGCTGAATACCCAGGAGTTTCTTGACCTCGTCCTCAAGGCCGCCGAGGAGCGAACCGAGCCCCTCCGCGTTGGATACCTCAACGCCGCGCAGGTCAACCTGGCGTTCGCCGACCCCGATCACGCGCGACGACTCGGCCAGATGGACTGCCTCTACGCCGACGGGCAGGCGGTCGTATGGGCGGTGCGTTGGCGCGGCGGCCGCCTGCCCGAGCGGATCAATGCCGGCGATTTTACCCGGAGCCTGATCCGTTCGTTGGCGGAACGGGGCTTGCGGCTTGCGTTGGTCGGCGGGCGACCGGCGGCGGAGGGCCATCCTAGTGAAGCCGACAGGGCCGCGCGGTGTTTTCGCGAATGGGCTCCCGTATTGAACGTCGTTCTGACCCATCACGGCTACCTGGATGATGCCGCGAGTGAACGACTGCCCGAGGCGCTTGAGGCGGCCGATCCCGATTTGGTTCTGCTGGGCATGGGCGCGCCGCTTCAGGAGCGTCGCGGGTTGGAGTGGGCCGACGGGGGAAAGCCGCGGGTGTGGTGGTGCGTGGGGGCACTGTTTGAATACTATGCCGCCACGCGCCTGCGCGCGCCGCGCTGGATGCGTCGCGTCGGGCTGGAATGGCTCTTCCGGCTGGCGCTCGAACCGCGCCGGCTTTTTCGACGCTACGTATTGGGAAACCCGCTGTTCGCGTGGCGGGCGTGGCTCGGCCGGCGACCCAAGGGCCTCGTCGCAAGCCCGAACCAAGATGAGCCGGCGGGCCGCGAGGGGCCGAAGAATTAAACGCGAAGAGGGTTGAGCACTGAGTGATTTACAAGCTTTAGGTGCGGTCCTGTTCGTGCTTCTTGTGATTTTCGGGCTCCTCTGGTTTATAACGGGAAGGGCGAGATTGGCCGTTTTCCTCGTTTTTTGTTTCGTGGTTATTGTCTATTTTGTCTTATTCTTTCCGGGATTCTTGGAAGCTAGGATTCGATCCGCCTTCATGGATAGCCGGAGGCGCCAAAGAATCCTGATCGAGATCATCAAGGACCGCGCTATCGATCTCGAGGAAGGAGAAGTCGTCGGCGCCGATCATTTCATGCGGGGGATCTCTCATTCGGACGTGAAGAAGGACCTGTTGATTCCGAAAAGAGGACATCGAATCCAACTCTATCAAGTCATGGAAGACGCACCGGAACCGTTGAATTAAGAGGAGTTCAGAACGATCTGGAGAGACCGGCTGGCGCAAGATTCGCGGGCCGCTTTCGTGGTTTATATTGATGAAGCAACCATTCACGTCATTGGACGCGGCCCGGACAAAGTGTTCAATTCAGACTACCCGACCGATTCGTTCATCTATTACGATCCGACCAATGGCTCAAAGAGCGTCGGTGGCCTGATCATAACGGCATCCAGGTGGGCGCGGGAGGATGGGCGGGGGCAAAAGGCGGATGAGCGCCTACATAACGAGAGGATGCTACAAAGATTCCCAGGGTGGGAGCTCCGACGTGAATGAACAAGAATTGGGGAAGCATTTCAGAGCCGTTCCACTTGACGTTGAAGGCGGGAACCGTCATCGAATCAGATTTCGACTACGACCTGTTCAAATTGCAGCCGGGCCAATATTGTGAAGACAAGGCACCGATGCGGGCCGTGCGCCGGTTCGTCAGCGATCAGCACTTCTTTTGGTGAGACCTGATGTGAGAACGAGAGAACTGGAAATACGATCATATAGCATCAAACAGAAATCCAGTCTGGTGACAAGGAGCAAGGCGATCATGAAAGCTTATACACTTGTGACAATGAGCATCCTGATGCTGGGGCTGGGTGTCGGTTGGGCCGCCGCGCCGCCTCCGCCGGTGCCGCGTGTGGCGCATCCGGGTTATTACGACCCGAACCTGCCGGATGACCCGAGCACGATCCCGGCGACGGCGATCGAAGGCAAGCACTACTATGCCGACGTGCCCGACACACTGGACCTGGTCGAGCTGGCGGATGGGGCGGTGAACTTTCTGACGCGGTTGATCTCGCCGCGCGAGACGGATTATTGCATTTATCATCTGGTGTGGGGCGCGTTCAATCCGGCGGTGTTCGAGATCGGGCACGGTTCCAACCAGAACCAGAACGCCAAGTGGTCGGAGTCGATCAAGTTGATGCGCGCGATGATCGGCAGCGCCATGAACCTGGAACAGGACAGCAAGCTGATCGGCTCGCTGGTGCGGCTGACGGGGCCCGACGGGTTGTTCTACGCGCCGGTGGCGGGGCGGCCGTGGGCGTTCATCGACTCGGTGACGGAGACGACCGGCAAGCCGTACGCCGACATCTTCGGCGAGGGGCGGCAGCTTCGGGCATACGCGACGTGGCATCAGCACGACAAGAATCCGCTGTGGAAAGAGCTGGCGAACCGGAAAGTCGATCGGTTGTTAGAGTTGGCGATCCTTGACGGCGATAAACTGTGGTTCAAGCTGGCGCGGGGCTACTCGCCGGATTACATCGAGACGGGCGAGGGCAAGGTGGCGGCGCTGGGCGACGTGGGGCAGGTGTTCGACAGCATGACGGGCGACGCGGCGGCGAACATGGTGTGTTGGATGCCGCAGGCCGCGACGACGTGGTACAAAGTTTCGGGTTACGAACCGGCGTTGGAGTTGGCGTGGGGGATGGCGCAGTATCTTTATCAGGACCCGGTGTATTTCAATCGCGAAACGGGATAGTCTCACAACGTGGGGACGTTTTTCACGCATTGCATGAACTCGATGTTGTCGTACGCGTTGATTGCGGGGGACGAGGACATCGCGCAATGGGTGAAGAACGGCGCGGACCAGTTTTTTGCGGATCACGATTCGGAGCAGGTCGGTCTGGCTAATCATCTCCACTTGTGCGACTTCGGCGACATGATGCAGGTGGCGTGCATGCTGAGCCGCACGGGACACGGCGACTACTGGGAAACGATCGACCGCTGGGTGCGCAACGGCCTGACGCGGCGACAGCTCACGCGCGAGGACGTGGACCGGATGAACGCGCGGCCGCTGACACGGGCGGGCGATCCGAACAATACGGGGTCGATTCGCAGCCTGTCGTATCACATCAAGGGCGAGATTCCGATGAACAAGCCGCTGCCGCCCAACCTGCATCAGCCCGACGACGCGAACGAGCGCTGCAGGGGATGGTTAGGCGGGGCGGGGTGCTGCCAGGGGAACGGGACGCGGGGGATTTATTTCGCGTGGGACAGCATCATGGAGGTGCAGGACAATCGGCTGAAGGTGAATTTGTTGCTGAACCGGACGTCGCCGTGGGCCGATCTCGATAGCTACCTGCCGTATGAAGGCAAAGCGGTGCTGAAAATGAAACGGGAGCGCGAGGAGGTGTCGGTGCGGGCGCCGACATGGGTCGATCGCGAACAGGTTGCGGTCAATGTTAATGGCAAAGCGAAGGATATTGCATGGGGTGACGGCGGGTACCTGAAGTTGGGGCGGATGAGCGCCGGCGACACGATTACGTTAGAATTTACGATGAAAGAGCGGGTCGTGACGACGGAGATGAAAGTGGGGTCGGGGCAGAAGCTGGGGACGCTCAAGCTCGATTACATTGCACTGGCCGAACTGGCCGACGATTTCGCGGGGCGGGAGGCCGGCAAGCTGGCGGCGCACGGCACGGGCAACAACGACGGATCGCGCGGGCTGGTCTGGCGCTGGAATGAAACGACCGGAAATCATCCGTCGCTGGACGGAAAATCGGCGATGGAGATCCCGCTGATGGGCAACTGGAACCAGTACATCGACACGACGATGATGACGCCGATCGTGATGGGGAGTCAGCCGCTGACGTTTATGGTGATCTTCGAGAAGACGAGCGGCGGCGAGGCGGCGATGGGGTTCGTGCGCGGGGCGAGCTGGGGGACGGGGGCCCAGGACTTGGCGCAGCCGTTGTTCAAAATTCGAGGCGCCGATGTTTATATTAGCCATTATTACGAGTCGGAGGAGACGGACGAAGACACCGCCGTCGATATCGTTGCTGGGAAGCCGCAAGGGTTGATGATCAAGGTGGACGGGCAGGGTAAAATTGCGTGGTATTATCAAGACGGGGCGACAAGGACCCGTCGAGCGTGGCGTGGCGGAATATCGGTCCCAAGACGAGCGCCAAGGGCAACCTCGACGGGTTCGACATGCCGCTGGGATCCGTGGGTGTCAATGGGTTGGGCAAGGGGACGAAGGAGTCGTCTATTACGGTGAAGGGCAACACGGTGATCGGCATCAGCGATAACTTGATGGGCTATCCGATCGGAGAACATCAGAAGTATCGCGCGGATTGGGTGGATACGAAAAACGTGCGGCGGTTTGCGACCGAGCAGCGGTTTATTTGGTATGACGGGTGAAACTGCTTCAAGAACGTCGGCAACTCCTGCTCTTTTAGGCGGTGAGCGATCTCTCTTATGAATCGCTTATCTTTGTTGTTGTGGCACAGAAAAACGTCGAACTCCACCCCCCGATCCACTTCTTCATTTACAACCGCTCTTGCTAGCTCAACTCGCGGCGATCTGTCGTAAAATCCCGATTCAATTTTATCACGGTACTTTTCTATTTCAGATGGAGACAAGGTCGGCCACAGCTTTCAACCTGCTTCCTTAGAAGACCTGGAATTAGTCGTGGGCCGACATCAATCTAGATACCCACATCATTCGCATCCGCAACTCCGCGCAGGGCGGTCAGCCTCGTTATCCGTATCGCGCCGTTCCGATCGCCGCGCCGTTTTTCGATTATCTTGCCCCGCGCCGGGACGAACCCTCCGACGCGCTTTTCCCTCACCATCAAAACTGGCGACGTAGTTTCCTGATCGATTGTGCGAAGGCGGGGATCGGTTAATGGCGCATACATGACTTGCGCCACACGTTCGGAAGCTGGCTCGCCCAGGCCGGGATCCCACTGCAACAAATCCGTGATTTAATGGGCCATCAGTCAGTTAAGACGACCGAGATTTATGCGCACCTATTACCGAACGCCGACGCCCGCGTCGTTCGGGCTTTAGAGAAAAACTATAGACAGACTATAGCTGATGTCGTTGAAGTCGGGGGAGGTGGAAGCTCATAAATCCAATGAATTCAATGGTGGGTGGAGCGGGACTCGAACCCGCGACTCCCGGCTTGTAAGGCGAACCTAATGCATTGTAGCTATTAGGGTTACGCAAGCAGAATCAACACTTTGAACAACCAGGCCACTACGGTCCCCCCCGAATTGCGGACCACCGGCTTAAGTGGAATTTGTATCCTGTAAAGGACACGAAAGGACGGATACAGATGGGACGAAAAGGAATAACTTTTACGGACGCATTCAAGGCCAAGGTGGCTTTGGATGCCGGCCGGGGCGTGAATACTTTGGCCGAGTTGGCAACCCAATATCAGGTGCGCCCCAACCAGATCTCGGAGTGGAAGAAGCAACTCCTGACGAAGGCTCCGGAACTATTTTCGGGCAAAATCAACCGGCTGGCGAAGACCGAGGAGGAGCTGACGGCTCCACTTTACGAAGAAATTGGCCGGCTGAAAATGGACATCCAATGGCTCAAAAACAACTATGAGCCTGTCGGTCGCGACCCGCCTGGCTTGGGTGGGG
>Ga0310121_10000848_pt1 | contig 32583 bp, 49 predicted proteins | sample CB27_Tmax_986_MG_FD_203504 | JGI IMG/M metagenome (GOLD analysis project Ga0310121, IMG submission 203504) | Marine microbial communities from Western Arctic Ocean, Canada - CB27_Tmax_986 | ecosystem: Environmental > Aquatic > Marine > Oceanic | place: Canada: Western Arctic Ocean | collected... | reverse complement strand
TACACGATGATGATCTAGAAGAAATATGGGATGGGGTAAGAATTAAAGACCTGAGAAAATATATTCTAAATGGAAAGATACACGAAATATGTGATGGTTCACCCTGTATATATGTTCAAAACGAGATGAAAAGAAAAGATGGATTATCTTAATAACGAACGGTGGGAGCAAGTAGGCCTAGACACCAACGACGTAGAGTTAAAAGAGTGTATTCTGACCGGACACGGAGAGGTAGAGGCTCTACCCCACACCCCGTTAGATTTAATCAATGTCAAAGGTAGAAAATACAAAATACTAGATTTTGGATGCGGCATTGGTAGACACTTCAAGTATTTCAAAGGATTCAGCACAGAGCTTCATGGCTATGACTTGGAATCCATTGTGGGTAGATGTGAAGAATTGTGTAAAGAAGACATTGATTTGTTAACGAGTGATTGGTCTACAATTCAACAAAATAAATACGACATGGTCATCGCTTCATTCGTGTTTCAGACTATGGACAGTGCAGAAGCAGTTAAGAAGTTTCTTGAAGACATGCGAAAAATTACTTCTACGTTATATATAACAACTAGATGTTATATTGATGGTCCTGAACACGAAAATGTTGCTAAAATAATACAAGATGATCCTAACTTCGAAATAGTAATGGAAGATTGTAATATATATCAATTTGCAAAATCAAAATACCCAAGTGAGAATCATGCTCAATTTATTTGCAGGTCTGTGGACGAAACAAGGTCAGTCAATGAATTGATTGATCTTAATTTTAAAGCCCCTTTTGACGATGGCACTCATCAATTCGTATACAAGTCTTATGCAGGTGTGATCAAGGATATAAAAGACTGGTGTAAAGATATTCCAGAAGTAAGTGCTGTTTGTGGCATACCACGAAGCGGATCTTTTATAGCGTCTATTATTTCTGAATATCGCAACATACCACTTGTCACCGTAGACGGAATTCTACACAACAACTTCTGTTGGAGGCCAAGTATATCTAGACCGATATATAAACCCACTGGCCCGATACTCGTCGTTGATGATACTTGCTGGAGTGGCTCCTCTCTTAAGAGAACTAAATCATATCTCAAAAACAGGGGAGAGTTTGTTTACGGGTTGATGTATATCAACGAAGATAGAAAAGATGATGTAGATTTTTTCTACGGGATTTTGCCGACAATCTACCATTCGTGGGAATGGAGCTTTCTGAGAGACCCTCAGTGCGGGGCATACCTTTGCGATCTAGACGGAGTTCTCTGCCCAGACTTTGACGGGACTATAGTAGATGGCAGCGCAGACTATGTAGAGCATTTGAAAACAGTTGAGCCAACGGTTTACGTTCCTCAATACCCATTGATGAAAATTGTAACCGCTAGACTTGAAAAATATAGAGATATTACCGAGGACTGGTTGGCTCTACACAAGATTAAATATAAGCAGCTAATCATGAGCCCATACGACTCCGTAGAAGAAAGACTCTCCAGCGAAGGTTTTGGCAAATGGAAAGCGGAAGCTTATTACCGATGTCCAGAAGCGGCCCTTTTTGTAGAAAGCGAATACGCACAAGCCGCCGAGATATATAAAAGAACAGAGAGACCTGTCTTTTGTATGGATACAATGACACTGTTTGGAGGGGTAGGAATAGATGTCCCTGATAGATAAATTAGACATAATTAATTGTAAGTCTTGGATGGATATAGCCGATTGCAATTATGAATATGATTATCCGGGCATAGATGATATCCCTCCGTCTGGTATAGTCTATTGTAATATTGAACATATCACCAAATTTTTTGACAAGTGCAAAAGAACCCACAATAAATATGTGGTGGTCAGCGGTTTTAGTGACTTTGGATTAGCATACCAAAAAGAACATCCGGTGGCTACGGATATGTTAAAATGGTTGCCGTTTATAGAATCAGAAATACCAAAAATAGAATATAAAGCCCTAAAGATTTCTCCCAGATGCGATATTGAAAAATGTAATCTAAAAGATAGGTATTCTATCAAATGTCATTCTTTTACAATGGGAACCTTTAACAAAATACCTGACAATATTATCAAGTGGTTTGTGGTCAATCCTCTCCTGATGAAAAATAAACTTCAGGGCATCCCGATTGGGGTTGGTAAAGATGCTGCTGATGCTATATCAAACACCCCAGATCTCATAAAAACGGATTGGCTCTATGTCAATTGGCAAAACTATACTACAGACAGAATGCACATCAAGAAATTTTTTATCAACAACGGTTGGGATTGGGTGACTTCTCACGAAAATCCAGATGTCCCATACGAAGAATACCTGTCAGAACTGTCTCGGCACAGATTTGTAGCCTGTCCTCCCGGCAACGGGGTTGACTGCTACAGGATTTTAGAGTCTATTTACTTGGGAGCCATACCGATTGTCGAAGATGGCCCCGCGATGAGATACTTGGATGGTCTGCCAATACTGAAAATCAAAAGTTGGGGAGTTGTCAACTCCCTAGACTGGCTACAGCGGAAGTACGACGAAATCATGTCTCGTGTGCCACCTGTGGCCCCCACTCTCGATAAAGCTAAATTGTCATATTGGACAAAAATGATACAAGGGGCTTTCTATGAACATTTTTCCTAACATGGCAACCAAGGTGTTCTACGACTATTGTATCGGAGAGAACTTGAACATGGCGCACAACTTGTCTCAGCTAAAACGACACGCATCCATGATGTCAATAGAAGCCCGAAAGGTTCATCCATTTTTTGGATCGTGTACGACAAATGTCGTCAATCATATAGATTGGGATTTTATAGAAAGTTTAGGTAGAAATGGACCCAATTAATATAATATCCCCAATAAACCAACTGGGATACGGAGTTGCTGGACTCAACATAGTCTCGGCTCTTAACACATCTCTTGAGGTATCTCTCTGGTCAATAGGACAACCTGATTGCGATAATTCCTATGTCCCGCTCGTTAAAGAGTGTATAGGAAGATCTGAATTGCCCGATTTTAACGCTCCCTGCTTACGAATATGGCATCAGCATGACATGAGCCAATTTGTGGGAAGGGGCGATAGGATCGGGTTTCCTATTTTTGAGCTTGACAGATTTACAATTCAGGAAGAACACCATCTTAGTTCACTTGACAAGATAATTGTTTGCTCTGAATGGGCCAAGGAGGTGTGCCTGAAACATGTCTCTGGAGATCCAAAAGTTTTTGTGGCTCCTCTGGGGGTAGACAGAACAATATTCAAAGAAAGCGCGTCTTCCAGAACAGAGACCGTATTTTTTAATTGTGGTAAATGGGAGGTCAGAAAAGGACACGATATTTTAGTAGAAGCCTTCAACGAAGCTTTTACCCCTAATGACAACGTAGAGCTTTGGATGATGTGCCACAATCCATTTTACACAGATGAAGAAAATCAATACTGGGAAAATCTGTACAAAAGCTCTGTTCTGGGGGACAAGATCAGAATAATTCCTAGGCAAAGAACTCAGCAGGATGTGTATAATATAATGAGACAAATTGATTGCGGTGTCTTTCCTTCCAGAGCAGAAGGATGGAACCTAGAATTGCTAGAACTGATGTCCTGTGGTAAGCATGTAGTCGCCACCAATTATTCTGGGCATACTGAATTTTGCACCAAAGACAATTCTATGCTTATACACACAGACGAAAAAGAAGATGCGACTGACAACAAGTGGTTCTTTGGTCAGGGACAGTGGGCTAAAGTTGGAGAGAAACAGGTTAAACAGATAGCTCTCTACATGGGGGCTATTCACAGAGCAAAACAAAAGGGCAGACTTTTTGTCAATGACGAATGCGTAAAAACAGCCGAGAAATTTTCTTGGGACAACACAGCAAAGGAGATTATAAATGCCATCTCCGCGTAAAGGCGAACAACAAAAAGATTATGTTTCAAGGTGTATGTCTAGCGAAGAAGCCAAGAGAGATTTTCCAGATTCTAAACAGAGAGTTGCTTTTTGTCATAGCAAGTGGGAAAACAGGTCTAAAGGCGCTTATGAGTATGAAGACCCTAAAACTGGAGAACTTTTTTATTACTCTAGAAGGGGTTCATACAGAAAAAACGGAAGAACTTTAGTTTTCAAAAAACAGTCTAGAGCAAAAACTATTCTAGACAAGACAGCAGAAAACTACAACTCCAAGAAAAATCGAGATAACGACGAATGATCTCTACAATTATCTTTTCTAGAGACAGAGCTAACCAGCTTGGCCTACTTTTAGATAGCATAAGCAAAAATGGCTCTAATCTTTTTAATATGACCGTCATTTACAATGCTTCTTCGGACGCATTTCAAGATGGGTATAATATATTACAAGATCAATATGAAGAGATAGTCTGGACCAAACAGCAGTCTCCTCCTTCAGATTTTAGAGACATAACTCTAGAGGCTATAAAAAACTCAGGAGAATACATTTGCTTTTTTGTTGATGATAATATTTTATACAGAAAAGTAGAAACGACTTTTGAATCAATAGACACTATGTTTAGGTATTTTGACACTCAAGAAAAACAATTGCTATGCTTGTCTCTAAGACTAGGAAGTAATACATCAGTTCAAAACGAATATAAAGACAAGGCGTGCCCATTCCCCCAAGAATTGATTGCGGTTGACGACCTGTACGCTTTGTGGGATTGGACGCTACTACCCAAACATACTAATTTTGCCTATCCATTTTCCGTGGATGGCCATATATATAGAAGAGATCAAGTGCTAGAGATGATCACTTACGATTTTGATACCCCTAACGGACTTGAGGGGTCTGGTGAATTTGATGTCTCCTTGCCAAACCTTATGGCTTGTTTTGACGAAAGCGTTCTTGTCAATAGCCCTGCTAATATTGTGGGGTCGTCGGTAAACAAAGCTGGGGAAAAGTATGGGATGGAGTTAGAGGAATTAAACAATCTATTTTTATCAGGACATGCCATAGATTTGGATTCTATGGATTTCTCCGAAGTGAGAGGATGCCATCAAGAGATTCAATATCAGTTTAAGGGAGAAATCAAATGTTAGACTTTGTCAAGAAGCATTTTCTGTGTTTGGGCATTGGGGTTGCGGTCGGTTACTGCCTCCACTTCTGTCCGCTACTGTGTAATTGTGCTGGTGTGTGTCCAGTTGCTGGTGGCGATAAAGCCGCCTGCGCCTGTGACAATTGCGTATGCGACAAGTGTGCTTGTGACGATACTGGTTGCAAGTGTCCTAATTGTATGAAGAAGTAATTAACGCCAGTTTGGAGTGTTTATTTTAACGTAAGAACTATTAGGAAGGATAAGAGATGAGTCCGACAATGAAAGCGGCCAGAGAGCATTTTCATGCGAAGGCCGCTGAAGCTAGAGTAAGACTAGATCTTTATTGCCAGAACCCACTTGCAGTTGGCGATCATTCTAACGTAGTCGAAGAAGTTGTAAAGGCTACACAGGATTATGAAAGCGCCGTAAGCTGCATAGAAATTTTAGACGCCGTTAGCAAAGAGCAATAGTAATGTCTTTAAGATACAAAGCTAAAATCAATCTTGGTATTATATCTATTGATTTAAACAACACACAGAACAGCTATAAAATAGTTGTATCGGAAGATAGCTCTGTTCCATCGTATTTAATGTATGGCCCACAACAACCCGTAGATGTTCTCAAAAAAATATCTGATAAATACCTAAAGGTTGATTCCGAATGGCTCGATATTAAATTTTTAGGAGTGACCAATAGGAAAATAGAAAAGGGATACGAGCTAAATTTGAATCACGGAGTCATGATACCAGACGATATAGATCTTAAACACGGCCAGTGGGTTACGATTAGTGATTATTTTCAATCCAACGAAAATCAAATCTCTCAGATTCAGGATTATCACGATATTATTCAAAATCTGAACCTCATCACACATTAAATACATGATCGATAAAAATAATATAGAAAAACCGAACGTCCAAAGCCATATAAACTATCTGGTAGACGAAGATGGAATTATTTGGGTGGAGGCTGGCTGGGATTCGGACGACGAATCGGTTGTCGGTTTTGCAAACCTTTTGTATGAATTGCATTCTGGACAGTTGATGGCCGAGAGTTTAGAATTTATTAAAAGCCGGTGTCGAACACCAGTGCAAAAAAGACAATACCATCAACTGCTAACAACCCTTAATGATCTTTTTTTTGCAGAACCAGAAATGAAGGAACATGCGTTTGTCCAGAGCGATAAACCTGTAGTTTCTCCTACTCAAGTGTTTCCACAGTACGGCAGTGAATAGAGATAATCCTTTTAGTCTTGGAGGTAATCGTGACTGAAAGAAAAATCGCGTGGGAAAAGTGGGAAGACCTCCCGCAGTACACAGAGCCAGCACATTCTAATCCGTTTGCTGGTATAGAATCTGAGGATGCCGAAGAGCCTACCGAGTTTGATCTAGCAGATTTTTTTGAAAGAATCCCTAAGCTAGTGCATACCCCCGTGGGAATGTATCAAGTAGACGATAGAATGAGTCCTATTAAGCAATTTGATTGCTGGCTTGGTCATACTAATTTTGATATCACAGATTTTGTTCAAAATTATATAGAATCTACCCCCGGAGTTGAGGTCTTGGTAATCTTAACAAGGTATAGGTTCTTCTTAGGCGTAGGAAAGTTATTTAGCTTTAGAGATGTCAGGGTTGGCATAGAAAATAGCATTTGTAGTAAAGAGCTTTCTGATGATGATGAATTTTCTGTTGCGGATACAGAGGTTGAGGGCATAAAATTAGAATTATCTGAGTATGAGCACTGGGCCATATTTATATTTCCAAATGGAGAAATATCTCACATAGGAACCAATGACCTAGAGGATAAAAAATACAAGAAAACTGTTTTACTCTATAAAAATGCCAAAATACTTTCCGGCGGAACTATTATACAATCTAACGACCTCTAATAGTCTGACAATTTTGTAGGACCAGTGGAAAATAGGACGGAGTGGACCCGATGGATAAAAGGAAAGTATATGATGATGAATTCAATAAAGAATTTGAAAACATAAATAACGCAAAAATAATGAGCAAGGTCTGCGGATTCTACAAAAACATCATTCCTAAAGAAGATCTTCATAGATGCAAGCTGGTGGCGCTTTGGAAAGCCCTTGTTAAATTTGACATATCCTGTGGACAAAAATTCACGTCTTATTTATACAATAGCATCAAATGGGAATGCCAAAAAGAGTTGTATATCATAAACAAATACAGAAAAGGGATGGTTTACAATGACGATTTATTCGAATGCTTTGATCAAAACTCGACAGAAATAATAGATGCAATAGAAACCTTGCCACCAAAACTTCGAGATGTTATCGAACAACGATTTTTTTACAGCTTAACTATGGAAGAAATAGGCAATAAAAACAATTATAGCAGGGAAACAGCCAGAAGATATGTCAAGAGGGGTCTGGAGAAGCTAAAGGATATATGTGAATTGAACTAGGGAAAATATCCTTTAAATTGGTGTATAATATAGTAGGATCGGATCTTATACTAACGGGAAAAATAGGATTGATAGCCAAACACAGAAAGGTGTTTAAAATGGCTACAACTACAATATCAGGTACAGGCAAAAAGAACAACGGGGCCACTGTCCTCGGCATCAATGCCGCCACCACCACCACGGCAGGGTCTCCTGTCACAAGAACTTTTGAAGTCAAGGCTAACGCCATCTCAGAAACACCCGACGTTGGCTATGGGGCCAAGGTTGTGGCTCTGACAGGCTCCAAGTGGAAGGCCGGTGTCCAGACTGCCAAAGGCTCTGGAGCTTTGGCTTACCAACCCAAGGCCAATGATCCTCAGTTCTTGCTTCGTGGCTATGCCTCGAAGATTAATAACGTTGCTTCAACCCTACTGACCTTCCCCGGAAGCGAAGTGCCAGAGCGCGTTGCTATTCATGACTTGTCTGAAACTGAGCGAATTGATATTACTAGCATTGCTTATAGCACCGGTATCGCAACCGATGGTGGCAGCGCTGGCAATAACGTTTCGTTTAACGCCGACCATGCTGCTACGCCCACTCGCGCAGTACCCGGCGAATTCACCATTCTGGAAGACTTTGTTACGTTTACGAACAACAACAAGGACTATCCTGCCAAGACTGGTGGCTAATTGACAATTTCATAACACGGAGGGGTCGTTGGTTCACACTCTCGACCCCTCTTTTTATCTTGGAGTCATCATGGATTCAGAAATCTTTTCAGTTCCTATGCTGGCCGCAGTAGTGGCAATTGTTTTGATTTTAGGGAAGGTGATTGAGGTTCTTATCCTAAAAGCAGTTCCTTCAAAGTCAGTTTTGATGGATGACGAAAGAGACTGGTTAAAAAACTCTAATGAAATCATGTCCAAATGTGATACCGATGGAACACCCTTGGTATACGTGCCCAGAAGCTGGGCAGAAATCCAAAAAGACATGCAGAATGTAATGATTAAAATCGTAAATGATCAGAGAAGGATCGCTGATATATTAGACAGAATAGAAAAAAAACTAGAGAACAATTAGATGCTATTGGTTCCCTATCGCGAAGCGATGTCCCAAATTCAAGAGGCAGACGTTTTACTGTTTCGCGGAGAGGGACTAATTTCTTGGCTCATTAAAAGGTATGGCAGTGGAGTCCACAGCCATGCCGCGATAGCACATTGGGACGATGACGATCTGCAATGTATAGAATTCAGAGAGTTTAAGGGCGGTAGAGCCGTTTCTATGAAATCTCAGGTTGAAACCCATCCCGATAACATCGACGTATTTAGAGCGGCTAACTATATTGAGTTTGATGATAAAGGTCATAGACTTACGAAAGACATAGCCAACGATATCACAGACGTTATGAAAAAGATCACAGGTCTGCCGTATGGTTGGAAAAATTTCTGGAAGCTCGGAAAACACTATTTGCCATTTTGTAGGCTGGCAGAACAGAACATAAAAGATGATGATCCAACGAACGTGTTCGTTTGTAGCACGGCGGTTGTTTACGCCTACAGACAAGCGCATCTAGACCCAGTGCCTTACCTCGCTGACTCTGCGGTAACACCGGCAGATCTAGCAAGATCTTGTCTTTTCGAATATAAGTTTACAATCCAAAAGGACTGGTGATGCAGGATTTAGGAATCATTCTAGTAGGATTTGCGTGTGTGCTACTTATTTTAGGTATACTCATGAAGGTTAAAAACCGTTGAGGAAACAACTATGAATAAATTTCTATGCGCGATAGCGCTTTTCTTAGCGTTAATTCTAAGCAGCAGTCCAGCATCCGCTCAACCACTCACCATAGATCAAGCACTAGACGCAGTATGTAGAGTAAATACCAACGGAGCCATAGGCAGCGGAACTGTATTTCAAGAAGATGAAGAAAACTACTACGTACTGACCAACGGCCATGTAATTGGAAGAGCCAAGAGAGGCCACCTAGAGTTCTTTCAAGATGGCTACAAGTCCGCTATGATTCCTTTTAAAACTGAATACGTAGCTTACGAAGAGGGAACCGCTCTTGATCTAGCTATAGTGTCAGTAAAAAAGAAATATTTCGGTCGATATCCCCCTAGAGTCATTCCTCTTGCTCCCAAAGGTACAAAAATAGGAGCTAACGATCTTGTGATGGCTGGCGGATGTCCTTCCGCACAATGGGTTTGCGCTTGGAAAGGCAGAGTCCTGAGAAATGCGGGGGCTGTTGTTAGTTTTAATGCTGCTCCTATTGGTGGTCAATCAGGTAGCGGAGTTCTCATTCTTATCAAAGATGACAAGGGAGAGACTCACACTAGGTTGGGTATCTTGCTGGCTTGGAGAGTTGGAGATGGGGCTTGGACAGATGATGGTCCAGATGACTATGGCGCTGGCCTATCCCTAAAGCAGATTTACGATATCATTGAGGGTAATGGTCAGGGACATCCTATTGAAACTTCTTACAGTTTAGTGTACGAAGAAAAAGAAGAGGCTATAAACACTAAGTCCGCAGAAGAAAGATTAAGTAAAGTCTGTCCTCACTGTGGCCATAAGATTAAAGACCATGTGGTTATTCCCCTCAAGGGTGGTCTTAGGAAAACCCCCAAGGGAGAGTTCATGTTTTGCCCCGAACTGAAGCTCCCCGGTGGTGGTATCGCAGATACGGCAAAATATTATGGTGGAATCAGAGTTGGCGAGCTATACGAAGGAAACGGCCTGTTTCCTTGGTGTCCTTGGGATAGATGTCCCCCGCCCAATCAACCACCTGTATTACCTCCCTCTAACCCAAATCCGCCAGACGGTGGCTTTGATGGTTGGCCCGGAAGACCAGATCCCGGTGGTCCTGTTGATCCACCTATTGACTTTGGAAAAGAACGCCAAGAATATCTTGACAAGATCACAGAACTTCAAGAAAAGCTAGCCAATCTTGAAGCTCTTTCCGAAAGCCTAAAAGCTGAGCTTGCAGGAGTCTCTGGCAATTTATCAAGTTCTAATAATGAAATTAACGGTCTGAAAGAACTATTAGGAACTGTCGAAGGACAGAAAGGCTCTCTTAAATCTAGAATAGATCAGCTACTAGGCGTTGTTAAAGATAAAGACGACAAAATTTCTGATCTTGCAGAAAACGGAATTCATTATCTAGATGGGGCTACTGGCGGTAATGGTAACGCAGTTGAAAACGTTAGCTTTACCCTTGGTGGAGCCAGTCTAGGCATGCTTGCCCTCAAATACGGAGTTCCATTTTTACTTAACAGAAGAAGGAGAAGAAAAAAGAAAAAAGAGGATGACGAAAACGACGATGATGGGTATGATATTGATAGGGAAACTCCTGTTCCGCCCCCAATACAAGATGATGGGTGTGGAGATTGCGTACAAAAGCATATGCATGAACACCAGCATCATGGCTTGCCAAACACAAGGCCAGACCACCCGCAGGAATATGTAATGGATCGCAGAGATCTTCCTAGAGGCAGAAGCGTTGATGAGATGCCTAATGATTTTCTCCCTTATGGTTTTAAGGCCAACACAGTATCGTCACCCGGATTAGCACCACTATTGCCACATGTGCCCTTTGGTTCACGGAAGTCTATTGGCCCAGAGCAAATTATGACCGCTCTGGGAGAATTGGTTAATGAGTACGGAGACGACCACACTATGACCGCTTTTCAAGTTGATACCTTACTACGTCAAAGACTTAAGAAAAAATATAATATCGAGTAAAGGAGATATAATATGGCTGATACCTTAGCAACCCCTACCCACGACGCAATTATTCCTTATATGTTTGAGGGAGTGAAGTGGGCTATCCCCAATGTGGGGGATAACAAAGAGACTCATAACCTAGCCCTAGGCCGGTTGTTTGACAAGGTTGGCGAACACCTACAGGCATTTTCGGTTCGTACCGACTGTTTCGTTCCCGGCCCCCCGACGCTTGGTGCGGTAAAGCATCATCATAACATGTTCGTTCGCCTGAACGATCTTATTGATGTGAACACCAAGAGAGATAATGTGGAACGTCTTGAAGCTCATCACATTACGCATGAGCGTAGAGCATTCAAGGTCTATCCCATTAGATATTTTGATGTAAAGAATGACTACTGCCGTCGATGGATCGAGCTTTGCTTACAGGGCATGAGCAATATTGTTCAGCTTAGTGAGAACACTTGGTCAAACGACTGGAGTGAGTCTACGGCCATCGAAATCAAAAAGCTGTTCCGTGAAGCATATCGTCTGATGTGCGTAGAACTCTTCAGGGTTCCTTATGCCGAAGCGGAACTCGTTTTTGATAACACGGCTCCGTTCTTCTTGACATCAGAACACTTCGGTGGCTATGATGTATCACATATTCCCACTATCGAATGGATCAAGCATCCTGCTCTTGGTAGTGAGTTTACAGAAGATGAACTCAGATCTATTTCCACTGTTAATGTTCCTGTCGCTCCCGGAGTTGCGGAAAACGACGGCAATACTCCGCAGAGAGAAATCGAGCGGCGTATGCAGGGTGGTGGTGAAGTAGTTAACTAACCGCTATATATACTAAGACTTAAGGAAGGACTCCGATGAAGAAGGCTATGTGTATCGCTACACTCGTTATCGCTGTATTTAATATGGCGGCAAACGCTCAGGACAATCAACTTTATCAACATCTGCAAGACGTTTCCGTCACCGTGAAGGCGGCAGGGGGAGAAGGCTCCGGCGTTATTGTAACGCGGGAGATCGAAACTTCCCCAAACGTCAAGCAGAAGGTTAATTTTGTTTGGACTGCGGCACACGTTGTAGACGGTCTTAGATCGGTTAGAATTGTCATCAAAGATGGCAAGCCCCAAACAGTTGTTGAGTTCAAGGACGCTCAAATTGTTCAGGAGCTAGTTGAGAATGGCCGCCGGGTTGGCGAAATTAAAATGGAAGCTAAGGTCATTAAGTACAGTGATTCTGAGAACGGCGAAGACTTGGCTCTTCTAATGGTCAGAAAGAAGGGTTTTGTTGACAAGTCAGCCACCTTCTATAAGGCCGCAGGTAAGCCAGTAGCCATTGGCACAGAACTTTACCATGTCGGCTCATTATTAGGCCAAACTGGCTCGAATTCTATGACGAGAGGAATTTGTTCTCAAGTTGGAAGAGTTCTTGACTTGGGCAACGGAAGCGGTGTAGTCTTCGATCAAACCACAGTGACGGCTTTTCCGGGGTCCAGTGGTGGTGGAGTATTCTTAAGCGAGAGGTCTGGTGATAATGCTGGACAGTACATGGGGATGCTTGTTCGTGGCGCGGGAGAAACTTTCAATCTGGTCGTTCCCGTAAGGAGAATGAGAGCCTACGCCAAGAAAGAAAACGTTCTATGGGCTATTGACACAGACGTTAAGGTTCCTTCTCTACAAGAAATGACATATATGTCCACAGAAGGAACTGAAAGCTCTCCAACCAGAGGAACTAAGGCCACCATAGACACTGTAAAATTCCCAGTGCTTCCCCTAATTAGAGAAGACAATGACTCTAAAACCATCAACGCTCCTCGTACTTAAAGTAACGTGCGCGGCAGTCGTACTCGTTGCTCTGGATATCGCTATCATTAACTACTATATGGCTCCTAAAAAAACCGAGCCTACCCCTGAAGTTCAGAACGTGGCCATAACTAGCCAAGACGCAGCCGCCCTTGCGGCGGGTCTGCAAAACATGAACAAACAAGCTGTTATGAGAGATACGGTGCTATTGCAACAGCTTCTAAAGACTCAACATCAACTCGGTATGCATAGTCAGAAGACCCCTATGTGTCCCAGTTGCGATAATAGAGCTAATACGGGATATAGAATCACTAAGGATGGACCCCTCTGAAATGGATTTCGTATTACTTTTTTTATGGAGAAGAGACGATGACTGAAAAGCTACAGCTACTAATCAAGTCCCGGCGATTCTGGGTAGCCGTTGGGGGTATTGTTGTAACTACCACCAACATTTTTGGACTTGATCTTAATCCAGAGCAGGTTAGCAACATCGTTTTGCTAGGTGGCGCTTGGATCGTTGGAGACAGTCTAAGAACTGCTTAGAGGTTATCAATCAAATGAGCATCGAGAAGACAGACAGGATTGTTGTCACTGGTGGAAAAGGATTTTTAGGTAGAATAGTCTGCAAAAAGTTGAAGTCTTCTGGATACAATAATATAGTAGAGCTTCCGGGGTCTCGTGCCCCAATGTCACTTGATCTTACCAAAAGCCTAGATGTAGCTTATTTATTTCGAAATTATCAACCAAGTGTAATAATACATCTAGCCGCTAGGGTCGGAGGCATTGGAGCGAACAAGGCGAACCCCGGAAGTTTTTTTTATGAAAACATGGCCATGGGCCTAAATCTTATTGAAGAAGCGCGAAAACGGAACTGTAAAAAGTTTTTGTTGACCAGCACCGTGTGCTCATATCCAAAATTTACGCCGGTTCCTTTTAAGGAAGAAGACCTCTGGAACGGATATCCAGAAGAAACCAATGCTCCATATGGTATTGCCAAAAAGGCTCTTATGGAGATGCTTCAGGCATATAGAAAACAGTATGGATTTAATGGCATCACCCTTATTCCTGTCAACATGTATGGACCCGGAGATAACTTTGATCCCGATAGCAGCCATGTTATTCCAGCCCTGATCTTAAAATTTAAACAGGCAAAAGCTAATCAAAACAAAGAAGTAGTAGTCTGGGGAAGTGGCAAAGCCAGCAGAGAATTTTTATACGTGGACGATTGCGCCAACGCAATAGTAATGGCTTTAGAACAATACGAAGAGCCTTCCCCGGTTAACATAGGAACCGGAAAAGAAATCACAATCAAAGAGCTAGCCGTTCTTATAGGCCAAATAGTCGGCTATCGAGGAGAGATCATATTTGACTCAGCTAAACCAGACGGACAGCCGAGGAGATGTTTAGACACCAGTATGGCAGAATCCTCTTTTGGGTTCAAAGCTTCTGTTGGTCTAAAGGAAGGTCTAGAAAATACAATAGGCTGGTTCAATGAAAGTAATTTGCTCAACAGTTATACGAGCAGCTAAGCAGGGATCTGTACATGGCGGCCTCTATGTTATTGATATCGACAATGACGAAATCATTAAATACATTCCGCATGCGGGAGAGTTTGATAACGAGAACACAAGAGGTGGCGAAAGAGGGCTGAGAGGAATAGCCGTTTTAGAAGACAAAATCATTGTAGCTGACTCAAGCGGCTTATTAGAACTGGATAAAAACAGCTACGAAATAACTAATAAAAAACAGGACAGAGGATTTTTTAAATCCGTTCACGAGATCTGTTACTTCGATGGGCATATTTGGGTCACATCTACCGGGTATGACGCAATAGTTAAACTGGACTCAGATCTTAACGTGGTCGAATTTTGGGAGATTTTAGGAGAGAACAAAGAAGATCACAAGATATTCACAGGCAAAAGACAAATAGATCCCAAAGGCGCTGTGTCAGATGACAAATATCATATTAACTCAGTTTCTGCCTTTTCTGGCAGACTGGTGTTCTCTGCCTTGATAACACACTTGTATGATTTTGAAACCATGGAGGCTATAGAATACATGCCCTCTATAGATGGAGTTAAGAGTTTTCAGCACAACTTTTATGAATACGATGACTGCACCCTGATTAACATGACAAGTCTAAAACACCTAGGAATTATTAAAGACGGACAATCAAACTTCTTTCCAGTTCCACCCACTAACTTTGCTAAATTTTCAGTAGATAAGATTGCAGAAAATAACTGGAATAGAGGGTTGACTAGAAGCGGAAGTTATGCTATAATAGGCTCTTCCCCGGCTCGTTTGCTTGTGTTTGACATGAATAAGAAGGAGTTCGTCAAACAGTTGCAAATAGAGGAAGACATTAAACATTGTGTTCACGGTTTAGAAATACTAGAGGTATGATCATGTATAGAAGAGATTTTCTTAAAGTCGTCATTGCCACTATGGCGCTTGTTCCTTTTATTTCAACCGACGAGATTCAAGCCGCCGATGTACAAATCTTTGTAAGGAATATAGAACAGACAATAGAAACAAACAACCTTAACTTATCTTCTCATTTATATATCAACCAGTTCGTTCAGCCAAGATCGATGTGCTGGGTATGGACTCCCTGCGGCTGGACTATTCAAGCCCAACCAGTTTATTATGGTAACAACCTGAATTTTTATGGCCACCTAAGTGGATATCGCCAATTAATACAAAGGCGAGAGAACATTAAACAAATTAATATTCATGACGCTGATTATATCTATATTTTAGAAGACGGGTCTATTAAAATTTATGACAGAAAAGCGAAAAGCGTCGAATCTAATTCTGTAATTCCTAATTACGCTGCCGGTCTCGGGAGGATAGATGCTCATTATAGAGGAAGAGCTAGGTAGCTGGTATAAACCAGTAACCAAAATAATAAACCATTTTGGCTTCAAGAACGGTAAGAAAAAGGCGTTGCTGTGCGATATCGCCCTTTTCAAGAAACTTGATAGTAAATATGGCTGTTTTGGTTTTAATGGTATCAAACAGATCCTAGAGATCAATAAAAACGATGTCAACACATTGTCGATTGCCGCAAAGATACTAGGATTTCGAGGAGAATACAAAGTGTGTAAACCAGACAATGTAGGCAGGATATTAGGCGAAGAGTTTGATCTATGTGTGATCAGACAACAAGGACATGCCAATTTAGTAAAGGACATTAGAGCTACATACTCTTTAAGAGCATTTTAATATGGGTAAAACAGTACGAAAACAAAGTAAAAAAGACAAGCGTAAACAAAAGCTTAAAAGACAAGTAAGGCAAAAAAGACGTGTTGCAGAACCGACCAAGTTGGGATGAGTATTTTATGGGTATGGCGCACTATGCGTCCATACGCAGTCACGATTCACAAACCAAGGTAGGTTGTGTCATAGTCGGCAGTCCCAATGTGGTTGTTGGGATTGGATATAATGGGTTCTGCTCGGGAGTCAAAGAAGACGATCTCCCCACCACAAGACCTGACAAATATCCATTTATTGTACATGCGGAAGCCAACGCTATAAGCAATTTAGTAATTAAACAGATCGACTGGTACAAGGCTTATGTAACACACCTGCCCTGTGCTAGTTGTGCAAAATTACTGTGGCAAAGCGGCGTGATGGAATGGTATGTTCCTGTTGGTTCTAAGGCTCACGGGGAGGCAGAAGAAGACAAAATTGTCTATGATCATCTTATAGATAATGGTCTGAAAATTACATATCTTGATTCAGATATAGTGTATAATATATTAAAAGGCTTTGGGGAATAGATCAATGCGAGAGCCGCCAAAAGGCATAACAACCGATTGCAAAGTCGTAAGAGTTATTGATGGAGACACAGTAGATGTCGAAATAACGAGAACGATTCGTGTTAGATTGCTTGACTGCTGGGCTCCAGAAACCCGCACTAAAGACCCGATAGAAAAGATCAAGGGGTATGAATCTAAAAAGTACCTCAACAATTTGTTGAAGCAAGTTTTTTACAATGATCTTGCGGCCAGAAAACAAAAAAAGATTACTCTCTTCATCCCAGCCGATGAACAAGGAGAGCTTAAAGACAACTTTACTTTCAGTAGGGTCTTAGGCAGATTATTTGTCGATGGAGAAGACGTATCTGAACGCATGGTTGAGTCTGGAAAGGCTACTAAAGACAAATGAACCTTAAAGGAAATAAGAGTGATAAACCGTTCACGCTTAAGTTGGCGAACGGAAAGGAAAAGTCTTTTCGGGATGGCCCCGCCATGCACGCTTGGTACATGAGAAACAAAGACGGTCATAATCAAACCAAAAAAAACAAAAGACCCCGCAGGGGTTCCAAAAATAAACAGCAGGAATAATGTCTGTAAAAGAATTAGAGAATTACACGTTTGTTTCTAAATATGCTCGATGGATACCAGAGAAAAAAAGAAGAGAGACTTGGAGAGAATCAGTTGATCGTGTCAAAAAAATGATGCTAGATCGATATCCAAACGTGAAAGAGGATATTGAATGGGCTTATGACATGATGCATAAAAAGAGAGTTCTCGGCTCACAACGAGCCTTGCAGTTCGGTGGCGCTCCAATATTTAAACACAATGCTAGAGTTTATAATTGTATAGCGTCGTTTATAGACCGCCCAAGATTCTTCCAAGAGTGCATGTATCTTCTCTTGTGTGGTTGTGGCACTGGGTTCTCTGTCCAGAAGCACCATGTAGAAAAGCTGCCCAAGCTGGTTCAAAACAAAGAAGGCACTAAAAAATTCGTCATACCAGACACAATAGAAGGATGGTCTGACGCTGTTGGTGTTTTAGTCAGCAGTTATTTTGAAAGTTGTGATCTGTTTTCAGAATACGAAGGAAAAAGTGTAACTTTTGATTACTCTGAAATTAGACCGGCAGGATCGTATCTAAGCTCAAGCTCTGGCAAAGCGCCCGGACCTGAGCCGCTGAAAAAAGCCCTGACAAACATCAAGAAAGTTTTAGATAAAGCACTGAAGGAAGCGTTATTTTCAGCTAGAAAACTGAGGCCTATAGATGTCTACGACGTTGTTATGCATGCTGCTGATGCTGTTATTTCTGGCGGTGTACGTAGGAGCGCTACAATTTGCCTTTTCTCGCCAGATGATGAAGAGATGGCACTGGCAAAGACTGGCAATTGGTTTCATGATAATCCTCAACGTGGTCGCTCTAACAACTCTGCTCTTTTACAACGCGGCAAGACCAGCCCTGCACAATTTGCAGCATTGATGGAATCGGTCAAGGAGTTTGGGGAACCGGGCTTTGTATGGGCCGACTCCACAGAATTCGTAGTCAATCCCTGCGTTGAAATTGGGCTTTATCCTGTTGATGACGAAACTGGTAAAACGGGATGGCAAGCGTGCAACTTAAGTACAATTAACTGCGCCAAGATTAAAACCAAGGAAGAGTTTTTTGAATCCTGCAAAGCTGCTTCTATCATAGGAACCCTACAGGCTGGATTTACATCCATGCCGTATCTGGGAGAGACTACGGAGAAGATTCTTCGCCGCGAAGCTCTACTGGGAGTCTCTATGACCGGCATCATGGAGCGTCATGAGATTTGCCTTGACCCCGACGTACAGAAAGAGGGAGCCAGCGAGGTCAAGAAGGCCAACAAGACGCTTGCTAAAAAGATTGGTATCAATCAAGCCTCCAGAGCCACCTGCGTTAAACCTGAAGGCACAGCGTCCTGTATTCTTGGGACTAGCTCTGGAATCCATCCCCATCACGCTAAAAGATACATCAGGAGAGTGCAAGCCAACAAGATGGAAGATATCTATCAGCATTTCAAGAAAACGAATCCACGGGCCTGTGAAGAATCCGTATGGTCTGCCAACGACAGTGATGACGTGGTTTCTTTTTGCATAGAAGTGCCCGATGGAGCTAAACTTAAAAATAAAGTCGGCGCTTTAGATCTATTAGATTGTGTCAAATCCACCCAACAAAATTGGGTAATGGCAGGCAGAACCGATAGCCTTTGCGCGCAGCCTTATTTACAACACAACGTATCCAACACCATTAATGTCAAGCCAGAAGAATGGGAAGACGTAGAGGCATTTATATTCAAAAATAGAAAGTATTTTTGTGGAGTTTCTCTTCTCCCCGTGAGCGGAGACAAGGATTATCCTCAAGCCCCCTTTACAACAGTGTACCTCCCTAGCGAAATGGTATCTCATTACGGGGATGGCGCAATGTTTGTAAGCGGCCTTATCGAAGTGGCACTTAATTTATGGGAAGATAATCTTTGGGCCGCTTGCGACTCCCTAGTAGGTCTTGGGCAAAAAGTAAAAGGTAATGGCAAAAAAACTTGGGCTGATAGATGTCAAAAGTTTGCTGACAAATATATGGATGGAGATATTAAGAAGTTGACATACTGTATGAAGGACGTTTACAATTGGAAAGAGTGGGTAGACGTTAAAGGATCTTATGACACAGTGGACTATACCAAGTGTATAGAGGAGCAAGACAACACCACCCCAGAGCAGGAATTAGCTTGCGCAGGAGGCGTTTGTGAAATTATTTAACTGGATAGGAGGAGACAAAATGGGAGGTAATCCGGAAGTGGGATCAATACAAGTTAAAAAAGTAAACTCCGACGCTAAGCTTCCATCTAAGGCCCATGATACAGATGCCGGATTTGATCTTTATGCTGAAAAGTATAGTTCAATTCCCGTTGGTGAAACCAGATTGATTGGAACTGGAATCGCCATGGCTATCCCAAGGGGATATGCTGGCCTTATCTGGGACAGGTCTTCCATGGGTGTAAAAGGTTTGCACAGGTTTGGTGGTGTAATAGATTCTGATTACAGGGGCGAAATTAAAGTGTGCATACATAACGCCTCTCAAGCAAGTTATATTATAAGTGAAGGAGATAAGATAGCCCAACTTATTATACAAGCAGTACCATCTTTCTTCTTAAGAGAAGTGGACTCATTGGAGGAAACCGAGCGTGGTGGCAAAGGTTTTGGCAGTTCCGGTATATAGAAAGTATTTATGAAAAGAGGCCCACGTAAGAAGCAACTCAAGCCTAAAACCCCAAATCAGGCTGAGTACATTAGAACCATAGCAGAAAATGATGTAACTTTTTGTGCAGGACCGGCGGGAACGGGAAAAACTAGCATTGCGGTAGGATTGGCTTGCGAATATCTAAAAGAGGGAAAAGTCCAAAAGATAATAATAACCAGACCGGTTGTTGAGTCTGGGAGAACGGGGTTGGGATTTTTGCCGGGTAGTTTTCAAGAGAAAATTCACCCATATCTCATACCCGTATTAGAAGAAATGAAATTATTCTTAACGACTACACTTGTTAAAAAATATATGTCCGATGGAACGATAGAAGTTGTTCCTCTAGAATATATGAGAGGCAGAAACTTTCACAATTCCTTTATGATATTAGATGAAGCCCAAAACACAACGCATGAACAAATCAAGATGTTCATAACTCGTATTGGGCGAAAATCCAAGGCTGTGGTTAATGGAGATCCAGAACAGAGTGATCTTCCACTTTCGGCAAGAGGAGCCTTAGAGAACTGTCTTGACAAGCTAGAAGACACCAACTTGGTAGGCATAGTAGAATTGACAGACGATGATATAGTTAGAAATAGGATTATATCCGCAATATTAGCCAAACTTTAAGCCTTCGTAGCTCAACAGGATAGAGCAACGGTCTTCTAAACCGTAGGTTACAGGTTCGAGTCCTGTCGAGGGTGCGTGCATCCACGTCATCTGGACGGTATAATATATAGGAGGAGACCATGACTGATTCAGGTAAAACATTAATAGTAGACTGCGATGGCGTTATAGCAGATAAGAACCATGGCGGTGACTACAGTCAGGCTGGACCACTACAACACGGCATAGACCAAGTTAATAAACTTTATGACATGGGATATACTATAACTCTATACACTGCTAGATATGGAGACAGAGAGAAGGGTAATATCCATCGCCAATATGAGCGTGGATATAAGGAATGGACAGACTGGCTAGAAGCACGCGGTGTTAAATATCATCATGCTTATATGGGAAAGCCCGCTGGCGTAATCTATATAGATGACAAAGCGGCTAGAGTTCGCGGAGATGATGAGTCTGGCTGGTCAGATGTTTGGGAGGAAGTATCTAATCTAGAAGGCAAAGACAGGTATGGCAATCCAACATAATCATGAAAACTTTCACGAGGCTGTTTAACAAATATGCCTACGCGGCAACATACGCCCAACTGTGGCTTTTTATAGGGTTTGCCTCTGCCGTTGACATATATACGTCTATAAAAACTCAAGAATATTTGATAGATCTTGAACTTAATCCAGTGGGCAGGTGGCTAATACAACAGGACGGTGGAGATATAGCTTTATTTATGGGGGTAAAAACCGCTGGAACAACACTGGCTCTAGGAATTCTTGTGTGGTTGTATTTACATAAAAAGTCTTGGGCTTGGATGTCCATCGTTTTTGTTTCGTTGATGCAATTATTTGTTTTGTGGAGCCTACAACGATGAAGTTATTCGGCTTCGAACTAGGATCTTTATCCGAAAAAATATTTCCGTCTTTAAAAAGAGAGTACAGTTTAACGACTGAAGATGGTAAACCATTTCGGCTAATGAAACAAGAACAATGTTATCAAATTATTGATGTGTCTCAAAAGGCTCCCATGATAACCGGAAATATTGTACAGCATCTGTGTGAGCAATTAATAAATATAAGGCTTTTATCTTTGCAACTAGTAGATTCACAAAAGAAGAACAATGCTAGTGCAGTCAGGTCTATAATCAAAGATTTGGAAAAAATTGTCTAATGCCAACATATGAATATCGATGTTCTGCTTGTGGACATGGTTTTGAAATTGTCCAATCCATGAAAGACAAGGTAAAAAGAAAATGTCCTGAGTGTGAGAAAAACAAACTAGAGCGTGTCTTTGGGACTCCATTTATTTTTATGAAAGGAGAGCCTCAAACAATCGAACATTGGGCAGAAAGAAATACAAAGCAGATGGGGAGATACGAACTGGGGGACAAGAGAGGGGAGCAGGAAGAGGCCAAGAAGAAGGCCTCTGGAGACACGTCGAAGAGGGCCACCAAAAAAGAAATAAGAAAAATGACTCCCGAGCAAAAAAAGAGATACATAAAAAAAGGAACCAAATAATGTCTGTAGATGCGCCATATAAGGCTATTGTAACAATGGACATAGCTATTCACGAAGTTCTTAAAACGGGAGAATGTTCTGGAGGCAAAATGTCTTTGGCAGAGATGAGTAGATATGGAATTAAATCTGAAAAAGTTCCCGTAGTTGTTAAGGGTTCCAACAAATACGAGTGCATAAAAAATTTAATCAACAAAATCAAAGAATTCCACGACGGACAATAACCATGGTAGATTTTTTTCAAAAAGAGCCTGAAGAGGCTAAACCGCCAGTGGATGTAACATCCATTCAGCTAGATTGTTCTAATTGTGGCAAACACTTGGCTAAAGTGATGCTCGTTAAGGATGCCCCAACCTCCGTTAAGATAAAAGCCAACTGTTGTTTTTGCGGAGACAGCAGTTTTCTTAAAGAGGTATCTGGCGCATTCTATATGGTTCCCTCCGAAGGGGTTAAGCTTGAAGAAGCGCCAATCATGGGCGATAACAATAGCTTCGTTATCAAAACAACGAAAGAACTGCCAAATGTCTAGACATGAAAATGAAGAGTTGGATTTCCAAGCCCCAAATCCAGTTGTCACCGAGGTTACATATTTTACAGAAGGTGGAAATTCTGTAAAAAAAGACAGCACTAAAAGTTACGCTAAGCTAGTAAATAAAACCAACGTAGGCACAGAAGATAATACCAAATCGGTTACGTACTACGTTAAATTTGGACGCGGAAGAATATTTGATCCGTGGGGGACTTACGCTGATAGAACAAGAACCGGGGATTGGGACTGGAGAAAGGTTAGCTCTGTAGTGTTTGAACAGTACTGCAAATATCTAAAAACAAGATCCACAAGACATTTAACTCAAGCAGAAAGGATGGTAATAGATGGCAACCAAAAATAAAGGACCGCTTACTAAAGTAGAAAAGTTCTATATCGATAACAATCAGAATCAACCAGTTAAAGAACTAGCTACAGATCTATCGAGAACAGAAAAAACCGTTCAGAAATATCTTGACACACTAAGTTCTGACGACACTGAGCATATTGCAAAATCTAAATCTGATGCTCCAAGCGCTGGAGATATGATGATTAAAAATGAGAAATACGGAGTGTCTGTTATGACACAAGAAGCCTCCATGGCTGGGGAGACACCGGCTCAACAAAAGAACAAGTTTAATCCAGACGTGATGCATAAAATAAAGGACGATTGATGGTCTTTATATGCACAGAACCAGATCTGTACACAGCTAGCTTATTTGAGAAAGGCAGTGTTTGGGTTGCCACTCTGTCGGAGGGCTCAGTTGTATACCAAGATGACGAAAGAGAAGGCGTATACCCAGAAAGCGCTTGGGAGCGCTTGAGTATTCACTGTAAAGAAACCGGTGTTCATATTGTGGATATGTATATCCAGAATGGGACAAACAAAGTAGAGATTGGCAAGGATTACGATGGATATTATTTTTGCAAAGGGGCTGGAGGCTTCTTATATGGAGGAGGATTAACTCATCATTCATACATTTGTGGAGTTTTGGAAAAAGATATTTTACTTATTACCGCCTACAATGTTCCAGAATTAACAACGCAATTCACAGAGACTAGAGACCCAGACGAAAACACAATTTGCTTGATAACCAGACAGGGTGTACTAAGTGACGAGAAAAAGAAGTGATAAAAGCAGGTACAAATCCCCCTCCACTGGAGAATATTGCACAGCAGCCCAGTATATAGCTGAAACAGTTTGTCAAAGACAGGCAGAGAAGGACAATATTGGAACCCCCGCGTACAAATTTTGGAACACAGAAAAGTGGAAGAAGTCTTATACCCACCAAATAATTTTAGCCAACCGCCTCGTCAACAAGCATGACGAGAGAGCAATAATCAAGGCTCTGAATAGCAGCAGAGGGAAGTCTATCTATTCTCTAAGATTTCCCGGCTTAGAAGATCTGATCACAAAAGAAGAACAAATTCTACAACGATCAGATGCACAAGACTCTATTAGCGTAGAAGATATAGAAACAGATAGGAAGCCAAGAAAACCCTTCGGGAATAAGAGCACTATTTCCAAACTGAGAGATCTGGACAATGAATGAATACTACGAAAAAGTAGAAAAAGATATCATTAAGAAGTATGGCGAGATTATGATTGATTCTAATCTCGTAATGGAAGAAGATATATTAACGGTTTCCGTCAGCCCCTCTATAGACATTGGTCTAAATGGTGGAATTCCAGAAGGCAGTTGGGTTATTTTATCTGGCGCCCCTAAATGTGGAAAAACCACCACCGCTCTACAAATAGCCGCCAACTGTCAAAAAGAAGAATACGGCGGCAGGATGGTATACTACCTCAACGCCGAGGGCAGGTTCAAGAAAATGAACCTAAGTGGCGTAGAGGGGCTAGATCCCGACAAGTTAAAATTGATACAATCCACTCAAGGCAATATCTTAACAGCAGAAGATTTTTTGACCATCGCAACCAACATCATAAAAGATCACCCCGGCTGCGTGGTGATAATAGACTCCGCTTCTGCGTTGTCTCCAGAAAAAGAGATGCTCAACGAGATCAACGGTCAGGTTAGAGCGGGAACCCCAAAGCTACTATCCTCTTTTTGCAAACAAATGGGCACAGTAGTCCCCATACAAAAGACTATCATAATCATTATACAACACCTGATCGCCAATACCAGTGGGTATGGAAAGGCTTATATTGAAGACGGTGGCCAGAAAATAAAATACCAGTCTGATGTTAAGCTAAGATCCAAGGGGGTTAAGAAATGGAGCGTTGGAAACTCCGATACCCCAATTGGACAGATAATTTCTTGGACCGTAGAACATTCTGCCTTGGGTCCACCGGGAGCAGTAGTAGATAGCTATCTTAGATATGGCAAGGGTATTGATAGTGTTTGTGAATGGATCAATTTAGGAGCAGATTTTGGTCTGATCTCTAAAGCTGGAGCTTGGTTCACATGCAACTTTATGGAGAACCACGAAGAAGAAGCCAAGGCCATAGAATTTGATCCCACTACTAAATTTCAGGGACAAGAAAAGCTATACCAGTTCCTACAAGGAAATCCCAGTCTGTTAAAATTGCTAGAATCTGATATTAAAGCGATGCTATGAAAATAACTGGACTAGACGGCAAAACCTACACATGGAACCTTACTAACCACGTTCCGTATAAAGATGACAATAGGCCGCGCTCACAACACCATATACGCGCAAAATTCCTCTTGACTCTGGAGTTCCCCTACGATAGAATACTGGAGGAGGTTCCTCTGCCGGGGTGTGGGCTGTTTGCGGATTTCTATATCCCCAAGAGAACACTGATGATCGAGGTCCATGGATCTCAGCATTATGAGTTCAATTCTTTTTTCTTTAAGAGCAAAGCTGATTTTTATAAGGCTCAGGCAAGAGACCGACAAAAGGCGAACTGGGCCAACATAAATAATATCACCTATATAGAACTACCACATACAGAGAGTGACGATGAGTGGAGAGCCAGAATCTTCGATGACAGCTAAGGATAAGCTATCTCGCTTTGAACAACTAATTGATGACTATTTAGCCAAGCGTGGAATACACAAGGTTTCATATAATGAAGAAGCCCTTAAAGTATTACAAATGAGAAGCTTTGAGCTTAAGGCTCTTACGAGTATAGAGTGTGGAGAGCTAGCTTTTTCTCTCGCTCAATATTCTCTATATATGCAAGAACAAATAAATGAACAGACGGCTAGAATCAATTGGGCTAAAAACAACATTAAGAATATTATAGCGCAAAACTCAGGACAGTTTGATCGTTATATGAAATACGAAGAGAAAGAGCACTCGGTTATTGTTAATAATGAGCACGCACTTAAGCTAAACGAGATACTATCTTATGCCCAAGCGGTGTCAGACAGATTGTCGTATATGTCTGGGAGAATACAATCGATGAGCAGCGCTCTTATAGAATTACAGAGAAGCAAACGGAGGGTGGACAATGTCACCTAAATGGATAGATGCCATAAAAGCGTTTACAGACGGCGTGAAGCAAGGGGTATTAACGAATGACATGAAGCTGATTCAAGACAGTCTTGAAGCATTCATGGAGGAGAGATTGGCTGGAATGAGCGTTTCAGATATTGATAAGAAGCAAAAGGTAGAAGAAAATTTAGATGCCGCTTTGCAGGAAAGGCTCGACCGGGAAGACTCTAAAAAAGACTGGAAACAAAAAGATGGAGATGATTTTACTATGCCGGTATCTGATGATGTTGACACTTCTAGACAACGGTTTGCCAAGAGCAAGTCTCTAAACTTGGAGGACAGACAAAATCAATTCAAGGATGACGGCAGTATAGAGATCGGTGAGGCCGGGTCAGACTTAATTAATGACAAATCTACAAATCCCGTCCAACGGTCGAGAAAACCATCTGAAGGACTAATGAATGCCACCTGCCATCTGTGTGGCAAAGTAGAGCTAATTCCTCCATCTCTTAAAAGAGAGCACTATAGATGCAGCGCTTGCTGTAAAGGTTAAAATATGAGTCAAATACTCAGTGATACAGCAGCGGAAAGGGCTGTGTTATCAGGAGTATGTCAATATGGTTCACAAGCATTTGTTGATGTTGATGATGTAATAAGTGCCAACAGCTTTGTTCACGAATCAAATCAAATCATATACAAATGTCTTGGTAAGATTCTTGAAACTAGTGATCAGGTTGACATATCCTCTATTCTTTCCAGTGCCACAGAGCTTAATTTTCATGAGATTTTAAACTCTAAAAAAGAGCTTGAATATCTAAGATCTGTTTTTAACTTTCCGATACATCTTGAAAATGTGCGGAAACACGCAGTCAAGATAAGAAAACTAGAATTTGCTAGAACCGTACAAAAAAATATAAAGCAAGCGTATGCTAGTCTGTCTGAAATTACTGGAGAAGAAACAGTAAATGAAATTATTTCGCTCGCTGAAAATCCTATATTTGAGCTTTCTAACTCCATAAAGCAGGGGGGAGACGACCGCCCAATTGCCCTTGGGGACGATGTTGAGGAGTATATTCAATATCTAGAAGATAATCCCGTGGACATGCTGGGTATCAGCAGTGGATATCAACGATACGACACAGCCATAGGGGGAGGATTTAGAAGAAAGTGTGTTGATCTTATAGCCGCTAGACCAAAGGTGGGAAAAAGTATGTTTGGAGACAATGTCGCTCTGCATGTCTCCAAAGAGCTTGATATACCAGTCCTTATGTTAGATACAGAAATGTCTAAAGAGGATCATATCAATCGTATTATCTCAAATATGAGTAAAGTTCCCATAAACACAATATCCACAGGAAAATTTGCCAATAGCGCTATAGAGAAAGAAAAAATACACAAAGCTTCTGAGGCACTAACAGACATTCCTTACGATTACATCAGCATTGCTGGAAAGCCTTTTGAAGAAACTATTTCCGTAATGAGAAGATGGATTGCTCAAAAGGTAGGATTTGATAAAAATGGAAGAACTAATGACTGCTTGATTGTGTATGATTATTTGAAGCTGATGACCTCGGATAATATGTCCTCTGGCCTACAAGAGTTCCAAGTTCTTGGTTTTCAAATAACGTCCTTGCACAATTTTTGTGTTCAATACGACTGCCCGTGCCTGTCATTTGTGCAGCTAAACAGAGACGGCATAACCAAAGAATCTACTGATGTTGTCAGTGGCTCCGATAGGCTCATATGGCTGTGTACCAGTTTCTCCATTTTCAAAAATAAATCAGAAGAAGAGGTGGCGGAAGACGGCGAAGACAACGGAAATAAAAAGCTAGTCCCCCTAGTGTCTAGGCACGGAGCAGGACTGGCTGATGGCGATTACATAAACATGTCCATGAAGGGGGACGTGGCGAAGATAGATGAAGGTTGCACCAGAAATGAATTGAAAAAAGGCAACAAGAAGCAAGACCAAGGGTTTATTGTAGATGAGAACGACAACGAACAAATTCCATTCGCAACATAATACCGACAGAAGAAAAATAACGGCTATTTCAAATGGTTTGGTAGAACGCATAACTGACCTATTGTCGTATTTTGAAATAGAATACGAAATATTTGATAATAGAGTTACATTCGCCTGTCCGGTACACGGCGGGGACAATCCCACAGCCGTAAGCATATTCACGACTGGGGATTCGATTATTGGAAATTGGCAGTGCTTTACTCATCACTGCGAAACCGAATACAAACAAGACATACTAGGATTCTTGCAGGGTGTGTTAAGCTCTACTACAGAAGAAGATGTAACCTTTGGCCAAACAATTAAATTCGCGTGTGACTTTCTAGAGTCTTCTTTTGATAATCTTGAGAAGTATGAAGCCAATATTGTTACTTTTACAGAGTTAGCAAATAAGGTTTTTGAGAAAAAAATAGAGCATCGCGAAGGTATAAGCAGAGAGGAAATAAGGAGTAGGATACAAATACCGGCGCCTTATTACATAGGCAGAGATTTTTTGCCTAAAACACTAGAAAAGTTTGACGTTGGGTTATGCACAACACCAAACAAACCAATGTCCAACAGAGTCGTTGTTCCTGTGTATGATAACAATCATCAACACATGATAGGATGTGTGGGCAGGGCTACAAGTCCTAATATTAATCCCAAGTGGTTAAATAGCAAGGGCTTCAACTCTGGTGCTTCTCTATATAATTATTGGCATGCCAAAGACCATATTCTGGAAAGCAACACGGCTATTTTGGTTGAGGGACAAGGAGATGTGTGGAGATTGGACGAAGCTGGTATATATAATGTAGTGGGAATGTTTGGTTGCTCATTGGCAGAACAACAGCGGATTATCCTAGAGAGGTCTGGAGCCTTGAAGCTGGTCGTCATGACCGACTCGGACGAGGCTGGTATGCACGCCAGAGAGAAAATCGCCGAGCAGTGTGAGAGGATGTACAATATTCAGTTTGTTGATCTTCTACAAAAAGACGTGGGCGACATGAGCGTAGAAGAAATCAACACCCACGTAAAACCGCAGTTATAGAAATGAAATTCCTGTGAAAAAAAGCTATATATGCAAGGAGTATTATCTTAGAGACCAGACTCTAGAATGGTTGGGGTTTGACAGTTATAAACAGTACCTACGAAGCTCCTTGTGGAAAGATATAAGATCCCGGCTGATTAAAGATGAAGATAACGAATGTGTTGCTTGTTGCACAAAATCTTTAAAGAGCAGCCAAGTCCAAATACACCACTACCACTACGATGAATTAAACCTATCTGGAAAAAGCCTAGATGGCTTATTAGTTCTGTGTAAAAGCTGTCATGGCAAGATCGAATTTTTTGGAAAGGGGATGAAAAGAACTTTAGCCACTGCGAATGGCGTTCTTAGCTCTATGATAGCAGATCGAGCTACGGAAAAGAAACACAAGAGAAGGCCTCATAGAACCAGACAACAACAAGACGAAATAAAAGCACGCAACAAGAAAAAAAATAAACGGGAACGGAGGAAAAAAGGAAAGAGATACAACAATCCAAAAAAACTTGAGGAATATGCGAACAGTGAAAGAAGAGCGGTACGAATCGCGCAGCACGAAGCTCTGGATGAAGAAATGAAACAGCAGATTGACTTGGAAGATTTTAAAGAAGAAACCCGAAAAAGAAAAACAGATGTCTAGATTTGATATGCACTTGGGAATTGGCCCCAGACTTGGAGCCTTCGTCTTTATGTTTGCGGCGGTTATTTCTGCTGCGTTACACGGGTTTTCCCCTTCTTACTGGACTGAACTCTTACTGTGGGTATCCATCAACTTCTTTATATTTGATAAAGTAGCATGACTCAAAAGATTCTTGCCATCAGCGGTCGTAAAAGAGCAGGTAAGACCACGTGCATTAACTTTTTGCATGGATATGAATTACAGCAAAGCCAAATAATTGAAAGGTTCACACTAAATGATAGAGGCAAGCTACTAGTAAACGCCACTTTTATGGACGAGAAGGGCGAAGAAGTTCAACAGATGGGGATGTTTGATCTTAGCAATCGTGACCCTAGGTTTGTCGAGTACTGCTCTATGAATGTGTGGCCTTTTGTCAAAGCCTACAATTTTGCTGATTCTCTCAAGTCAATAGCGATGAATTTCTTTGGCCTGACATACGAACAGTGCTATGGATCTGAAAAAGAAAAAAACACCCCATCACAAGTTAAAGATTTTACAGCTAGAGAGTTTCTTCAGTATTTTGGAACGGATGTCTGTCGATCCTTAAGGGAAGATATATGGGTTGATTTTTGTATTAACCAGATTAAATCAGAGCAAAGCGCGCTAGCTCTTGTGGGAGACTGCCGTTTTCCAGATGAAGTAGAAGCGGTCCAACAGGCTGGTGGCAAAGTGATACGCTTAACTAGAACACTTCATAAAGACACCCATATTAGCGAAACAGCATTGGATACCTATGAAGAATTTGACGCTACTATAGACAATCAAGATATGACAATTGAAGAACAATCAAAGGAGCTACTAAACGTTCTGGGTCAGTGGGGCTGGTTGACATCTGTATGACAGTTAATCTTATTTCCCTGACTTGCAACGCAGAAAAAACTATTGGCTACTGTGCCAGAGTAAGCAACCCTAAAAATCAAAACAACCCAGACGTTGCTGGCTTACTTAAGTTTTGCATCAATCACGGGCATTGGTCTATTTTTGAAATGGCGAACATGGTGGTAGAAATAAACACCTCAAGAGGCATAGCCGCTCAAATTCTCAGGCATAGAAGTTTTTCTTTTCAGGAGTTTAGCCAGCGTTATGCTGAAGCCGAGGGGTTTGAAGAAATCGAACCTCGACGGCAAGACGAAAAGAATAGACAAAACTCTTTCGATGACTTGGATAAAAACGATAAAGAATGGTTTAACATAGCTGTCCGAGAACAGAACAAAAGGTCTTACTCTCGGTATAAAGAAGCTCTCCTAAGAGGAATAGCCAAAGAAAGCGCTAGATTTTTACTACCGCTAAGCACCAAGACTCGCATGTATATGAACGGGACGGTCAGAAGCTGGATTCATTATATAAAATTGCGAACAGATCCATCAACTCAGAAAGAGCATCAGGACATCGCAAATGAAATCAAGGGCATCTTTAGGGAAGAGCTTCCCATCATATCCGACGCTTTGGAGTGGACTAAATGCTCGTAGCTTATATACGAAGCTCGTCATACAATAGTTATGATTACTGCCAGCAGCAGTATTATATTAATTACGTCTTGGGTTTTCCCTCAACGTCAGGTAAGAAAGCCCAGCAGGGAACCATTGTCCACAAGGTGATGGAGTGTCTGGCTTCGTGCAAGAAAAGGCTCCAGAGCCTTCCAGAGTCCGGTCTGATGAGCATCACAGACGACGCGCTTGGAAGGATTACATTCACTAGCAGCAAACTATACTCAGAAGAGTTCGTCAATAAAATAGTAGATAAAAGTTTCGAACACTACACCTCCAATTGTGTCCATGAATATACAGACAAAGAAAAAAGAGAATGCCGCAAATGGACATGGCTGGGTCTGCATTATAATGATGGTCAGTTTGACCCCAGAAACAGAAAGATTGTAGACACTGAGCCTCATTTCGACATAGAGATAGATGAGCCTTGGGCAGAGTACGACTACACTCTTGATGACGGCACAAAGCTAAAAGGCAAGCTGGCTATAAAAGGGACTATAGATTTAGTTACAGAAGCCGAAGACGGTGTTATAGAAGTTGTAGATTGGAAGACTGGTAGAAGAATTAATTGGGCCACAGGCGAAGAAAAGGACTATAATAAATTAGAGAGCGACCCGCAATTGCTTCTCTATTACTACGCCATATCCAAGCTGTATCCTGATTACGATCAGGCGATAATGACCATTTTCTATGTAAAAGATGGAGGACCATTTTCTCTGTGCTTTGATGACGGGTCTAAAGAATTATTTCTTAAGATGCTCAGAAAAAGATTTAACGAAATCAAGAATAATAAAAGCCCTAAATTATTGTCACAGAGCCAGTCGCATTGGAAGTGTACTAAGCTTTGCGATTATTATAAGAATAATTGGGAAGGTACAGATACCAACATCTGTAGATATGTGCAAGATCATATCAAAAAGAATGGTATTGAAAGGACAAATGCAGAATGTACCAAACCAGACTTTAATATAGGGTATTATGATGCTCCCGGTTAAATACTTTACAAACGATGAAGTAGCACAAACGCTTTCAGTTCCAGAATGTATAGAAGTTGTCGAAGATCTATTTAAAAACATTGAAAACACACAGATGCCGCCAAAAGTGTATATGGACATACCTAATGGCGATTTCAGATCTATGCCAGCGATTGTCGGAAATACAGCGGGGATTAAATGGTGTGGGGTACACCTAGACGAAACGGGCACCAAGCGCAAAATTAACATATTTGCCAAGGTTCTTATAAACGACGTGGCCTCTGGAAAACTATTAGCAATCTTAGACGGAGAGACCCTTACTGCGATTCGTACCGCCGCAGTGACTGGAGTTGCAACTAAATATTTATCTCCCAAGT
>Ga0310121_10000847_pt1 | contig 32589 bp, 28 predicted proteins | sample CB27_Tmax_986_MG_FD_203504 | JGI IMG/M metagenome (GOLD analysis project Ga0310121, IMG submission 203504) | Marine microbial communities from Western Arctic Ocean, Canada - CB27_Tmax_986 | ecosystem: Environmental > Aquatic > Marine > Oceanic | place: Canada: Western Arctic Ocean | collected... | reverse complement strand
GATCGGAAGGTGAGAAAGAGATTTCACAACGGGGATCGCGGTGAGATCCAACACGTTGCGCGTGTGCGTGTCGAAACTTCTAACACCCCGCTCACACAGGATCACCTGTTCGTTTCCCTCAGCCAGGATATACTCGGCGGCTAGGAGCAACTCATCGATCGTGGCAGACATGCCTCGCTTGAGCAATACGGGTGTGTTGGATCGTCCGGCCCGCCGCAGCACGGGATAGTTCTGCATGTTGCGGGCGCCGATCTGAATGATATCGGCATACTGAGCGACCAGATCGACGCCTTCCGGGTCCAGGGCTTCCGTGACAATGGCCATTCCCGTAGCCTCCTTGGCCCGGGCCAACATCTTGAGACCCTCCTCCCCGAGTCCTTGCCAGGAGTATGGCGACGTGCGGGGCTTGAACGCGCCCCCTCGGAGCACGGTGGCCCCCGAAGCCTTGAGCTGGTGCGCGATGTCGAGGATTTCCGCCTCACCCTCCACGGCGCACGGACCCGCGATGATGTTGATCTCTTCGCCACCGAACCGAACGCCGTTGTCCAGCTCGACGATGGTGTCGGAATCACGCCATTCACGGGAAACCTGCTTGTACGGCTTGGTCACCGGGATGATCTCGAGCACACCTAATAATCCCTGGATCCGGGCAGCGTCGACCCCCCCGTCGTTCCCCATGAGGCCGACCGTGGTCCGCTGCTTCCCCGGCATGGGGCGCGCCTCGTAGCCCAACTGCTCGATCTCGCTCACGACGGCCTGTACTTCGGCCTCCGAGGCACCGTGCTTCATCACGACCAACATGTGCTCATCACTCTCGGATTCTGAGGAGAGGAACCATCCACCATGCGCTCCGTGGGCGAAGTCTACCCACAGAAACATACGGAGTCTACCGGCGCTGCTGGGTGTCGGCCCGCCTCAGGGAAACCGACAATGAGCGTTCTAAGCGGCCGATCCCGTGGCTTGGAGAGCCTCGTGAAGCTGTACGCCCACAATCGTACTCACGCCGGGCTCCTCCATCGTTACGCCGTAAATCCAGTCAGCGGCCTCGATCGAGCGAGGATTGTGTGTGATGAGCACGAATTGCGTCTGTTCCTTGAACTCCTGAAGCAGTCGAATGAAGCGACCGATGTTGTTCTCGTCCAAGGGTGCGTCCACCTCATCGAGCACGCAGAACGGGCTCGGCTTGACTAGATAGATGCCGAAAAGCAGTGACAGCGCCGTGAGCGCCCGCTCCCCCCCGGAGAGTAGGTCGATGCGCTGCGTCTTCTTCCCCTTCGGCGACGCATGGATCTCGATCGGGGACTCCAGCGGATCCTCTGAATCAGTTAGCCAGATGTCTGCCTCTCCGCCCTCGAACAGCCGCGTGAACGTGGAACGGAAATTTTCACGGATCTTTTCGAACGTGATCTCGAACAGGTCGATGGCAGTCTCGTTGATCTTCCGAATCGCGGCCTTCAGGTCGTCGCGGGCGGCCACGAGATCGTCTCTCTGCCCCGAGAGAAATTCGAGCCTGGTGCTCTCTTCCTCATGCTCCTCCACCGCCAGCATGTTGACGAGTCCGATCCTCTCTATTTGGACGACGATGTCGTCGAGCTCCACCTTGAGCTCCTCCGGCGTCCCCTCTAGGGGTTCGGCCTCTTTCAAGAGGCAATCGATGGACCGTCCCCACTCGCCCTCCAACCTCTCCTGAATCAAGCCGATGGCGCCCGACACCTCTTGGCGCTCGAGTTCGAGTTGGTGCCGCCCCTCCACAGCCTCCCGCTCCGCGGTTCGCAGTGCGCGAGCCGCCCGCTCGGCCTCAGCAACAGCCTCCGCGACACCGGTCAGCAGCGTGCTCCTCTCGTCCAACACCGCTCGAGTGTCGTCCCGTTCGGCGAAGAGGCGTTCGGCCTCTTTCTTGCCCTCCTCCTGGCACTCGATGGCGGTGGCCACATCACCGATCAGAACTTTCTCTTCGGCGTCCAAGTCGGTCAGACGTTGATCCTGCACGCTACGATCTCGGGTCAAATCCTCGACGCGTTGCGCCACTTGCTTGGCCTCTTCCTCCGCACGAGCGAGCTGGATCGAAAGCCGGGCCTCCTCACTACGTACCTCCTCCCACTCATCTTGGACGAGGGCCAACTCACGGCGGGAAGTTTCTCGAACCTCCCGTGTACCGCTTTCCTGGGCCAGGAGGACCTCTCGATCCTCCTTGGCCGTCTTGGCACGCTCGAGAGCACGAGCGCGGGCGGCCCGGGTCCCCTCGAGTTGCCTCGCGAGTTCGTCCCGGTGCGTGTCGATTCGAGTACGCTGATCCACCTGGGCTGCGCCCTCGGCACTCGCCACCCGCAACTCATCCTCAGCATCGAGCAGCGCGGTGCGCGCCTCTTCAACCGCAACCTCTCCATCCGCATATCGAGCTTCCTCGTTCTCCAAGTCTTTCTGAGCTACCGAAGCCTCAGCTTCCGCCTTGGACAGCGTGGTTTGTAGCGTTGCCAGACGGTCCTTCCGCTCGAGCCGTCCGGATATCACGGAAGGAGTTCCCACCCGAATCAAGCCTCGCCGGTCGAGAATCGTGCCGTCCCGAAGCAGCCTTTGGCGCTCAGACCGCCCCTCCATCCCAGCGTCATCGACGAGGTCGACCTCACCGAGCAAGGCCTCGACCCAAGGAGCACCTTCGCCGATGGCGCGAACCGACTCCAGGAGAGTTCCAGCAGCTTTGTCCGGAACGTCATCGAGCGGAAGCAAGATGAGCCCGCCGCCCCCCTGCCAGTCCTCGGAGAACCAGCGCACAATTTCGTCTGCTGCCTGGCTGTCCCTCACGACCAAGGCCTTCGCCAGCGTCTCCAGATAAGCCTCCACCGCCGGGCTCAACTCGGCTGGCGCCTCGATGAAGTCCAACAGCGACCCGACGACACCCGCATTTCCAAGTGCGAGAGCCGCCTTCGCTACCGGATCGATGCCTTCCTGCCCCCGATCGAGGGCCTCCAAGACGGTCACCTCCGCCTCGATGCCTTGCGCGGCGCGCAGCGCCTGCAGATCTCGACGCTTCGCAAGCTCGAGCGAGGCTTTTGCGTCGGTCAGGGCGGCCCGCGCCGAATCCAACCCGGCGTTGGCCTCCTCCACGCCACCCTCCAGTCCGCCGATGCGCCCGGTAAATAAATCCCCTTGTGATTCGAGATCGGAGAGGACGTCGGATGCGGCCTTCAACTCAGTATCGATCTGTTGGAGGCGGCGCTCGAATTCGGCGGCCTGGCCCTCCGCCGCGTCTGCATCACCCTCGAGTTGGGCCCCCTTGCGGATCACGTCGCGTTCGTGGTGTTCCATCTCTTCCAGGCGAGCACGTGCCTCATCGAGACGCACGCGGACAGACGCCACGACCTCGGCGTGCCCCTGGGTATTTTGCCGAATCCGATCCAGTTCTTCGGTGCCACTCCCGTGGCGCGCGTCCAACGCCGCCAACTCCTCCGCCACTCCACGCAACCGGGTCTCCGACGCCTCCCGATCCCCCCCGATCTGCCCGAGGCGCCGCTGCGCATATCCTTTTCGCTCCTCCGCAACCGCGAGATCACGCTCCCATTCGACGAGCCGGCCCCGGATCCCATCGAGGGCCGCCGCCGCCTCGCTTCTCAATCGCTCCGCCTCCACCTCCTCCAGACGCAACGTCTCGACTTTAGCTTCTGCGGTCCGGAGTTCGGCCACCATCCCCCGCCCCGTCTTCCGATCCCCATCCAAGCCCCTGTCCAAACTCGACAGGCGATCGTGTAGCGCTCCCAGGTCGTGGCTGACGACCGCCACTTCAACCGCCAGGCGCCGCTCCCGAAGAGTCTTATAGCGCTCAGCTTTTCCTTTCTGCCGGGCCAGGGACCGAACCTTGCTCTCGACTTCGCCGATCACGTCCTCCAGTCGCGTCAGGTCACGCCCGACGTGCTCGAGGCGCCTCACCGCCGCTTTGCGGCGGTCCTTGTACTTGCCGATGCCTGAGGCTTCCTCGAAGAGTTGACGGCGTTCCTCAGCTCGATCAGACAGAATCGCGTCGATCATCCGATTCTCGATGACCGAGTAGGCGTTGGCGCCGAGTCCCGTGCCTCGGCAGACATCCAACACGTCCCGAAGCCGACACGTAGAGCGGTTCAGGGAATAGTCGCTCCCCCCGTCCCGGTACACCGTGCGTCCGATCTCGACCTCTTCGAACGACACCGGCAGCCCGCCATCTTCATTGGACACCACCATGGTGACGGCGCCCCGGTTGACCGGTCGCCGATTCAAGGAACCCTGAAAGATGGCTTCCTCCATCTTCCCGCCTCGGATGGCGGAGGGACGCTGCTCCCCCAGCACCCACCGGATGGCATCGCTGATATTGGACTTGCCGCACCCGTTGGGACCGACGACGGCGGTGATCCCCTCATGGAAGTCGATTACAGTGGCGTCGGCGAAGGACTTGAACCCATGAATGCTGAGGGATCGAAGCTTCATTCGGGCACGATTCCTCGTCGGGACGTCAGAACCATTCCTCCGATGTCGGCTCGGTTGATCATCCGTCCCATCTCGGAAGCCTCGAACTCATCGACGAAGGCTCCGCCGTAGACACGCACGGCCGTCGTGCCATCGGCATAAGCGACCTCGGCCGAATAGGCTGGGATCGAAGCTGCAGCCAGCGCCAGAACCCTGCCTTCAGCATTCTCAGACGTGTCATATTCGCCGAAATAGAACGCGAACAGAGCATCGCGCACCGACCAATCATTGGGGTCCAGGCGATCCAACACAACGGCGACCAGCTCCTTCAGGGCATCGGCCTCCACTGCGCTGTACGCGGGACCCACGTACAGGGCGAACTGAAGGTCCCCGTCGATCTCCATGGGGTTTACGAAAAAGAGAAGGTTCGGCAGCCTAGTCCGCAGGGCCTCGGCGATGCTGATGGGAGTCTCAATCGTACGCCACGAATCGACGAACAGGACGTGGCTCATGATCGGGGTTCGAGGTACTTCACCTGGCAAAGCTACCGGAGCAGGCACGTAGGATCGGACCCGCTCGGGGGGCGTAATTCCCGGAATGTTCACGAAGCCGTAGTAAGCGACTGCGAGACCGCCCCCGCCGACGATCAGGATCGTCGCCAACCCGGTCAAGAACTGACGTATGAAGACCTGACGCTTGCGTCGCCGCTCCAATCGCGCGAGGCCCCGATACTTGCGCCGGCGCCCCGGTACAGCCTCAGCAACTTCGGCCTCCTCGGGAGGTTCCTCGACGACCAGGTCTGAGAGCACATCCGAAAACGCCATGGGCGCCCTGAGGCCGGGTGCCGGGCCCACGACGGACTCCACGGGATCAACGATCAGTAAGTCGTTCGTCGCGGAATCGATCCCATCGCTCGCAACCGTACCAGCGAATTCCGGCTCCTGGAGAGATTCCAAATCGGAAAGATCTTCGAGGTCGTCCACCTCATCCCCGAAGTCGACTCCGGCCCCTGCATCGAAACCTTCCAGGGACGCGTCTGCGGCGAGGGGCGTGTCTTCGACAACGGGGCTCGCGACCTCCAGACCCGATACGCTGAAGGCATCGGGGATCTCACCGTCCTCGACTGCGGCCTCGGGCAGCTCCGGCAAATCATCGACCGTGAGGGACGGCGCCGACTCGTCCACCGGTGGACCCGGCGCTGCCTCAACGGAGACAGCGACCGCATCATCCTCTTCGTCGAGAGTTGCGACTGGCGCAGCGTCGCCGTTGTCCGGGCCCAAAATTGCGATGAGCGGGCCCGAGGTGGTCCCCAAGATGGCATCGACGTCCTTCGATGCCGGAGCGAGCACCAGCACGCCCTCAGCTCGCTTGGTCATCGCCTCCACACCCGGCGTCCCAGTCGACACGTGACAAACGAGTGTGGCTCCCACCTCCCGACACCCGCTGATCATAATGTCCCACCTGACGTGCCTCAGAACGTCGGCGACTTCAACGACCGGGGTCCCCGCGGGGGCGAGCGCCAACCGATCTCCGATACGTCCCGCAAATCGCTGAGCCGATGCTCCGTAGAGCACCATGTCGGATACACCCTCACCGTTCTCGACGCCCGCCACCTCGTGGAGCACCGGACCGTCTAGGCACCCATCCGCGAGGATGACTCGGTGCCCTGACGCAGCCCAGCTTCTGGCGACCGCCAAGCTCGCTTGTGCACCCCAGTCACGGTCGATTTCTGAATCGACGAGAATGACAACGCACGCGGATGGGGAGTCGCCATCAGCGAAGGCAGACTCGATCTCTCCCGGCAGACTCGCAGCCGCCAGGTCCAAGGGCTGCCAAGCTCGATTTTTGGGATTCATACGTGGGTTCTCGACCTGACTATCATTCCGCCCCATGGATTGCTGATCCCCGGAAAGAACGACCCCGAAGCGGTCACCCGCTCAACGGCGGCAAGATAACGCTCCCTCAGGTAGAGGTCCATCAGATCCAAACCATAAACAAGAGAAGCATAATAAAACTAGGGCCTCGCCACATATCGGCCTACCCGTCTCACCAGTTGCGGCAGTTCTGCTCCCGCCTCGATGAACCGTCCATGTGCGACCGACGCCTCTGCGCTGTCGGCATATGCACTGGCATACACACGGAATGAGGGGCGGTCCGTGACGCCGACTTCGAACACGTACGCGGCCAACGACGCCACCGACATCTCGTCGACTCTACGATCCGCCGCCTCCCTCGACTCATAGTCGCCCAGAGCGAACGCAAAGGGTGTGGCACGTACAATCCACACAGACAAATTTTCATTCGACAGGCTCGCACTCAGCGACGTTCGAAGCTCTTCCGCCGCCGTCGAATCCGTGGCCAGTCCGGCCAGAATTCCATAAAAGACCCTGCCCGATACAAGGACCGGAACGGTTGCGAACAGAACATCGGCGCGCCGCCACCCCCGCATCCTCGAACGCCGCCAACGAGAGCGAATAAGCTTGAGGCGTTTCGGGGGGAGGAGCGACCACCGGAATCGACGCTTCGGCCCGCTTCTCGAGGACCTCCAGCGACCCGGTCGCCCCACGAGGCAGAACGCTCCATCCGGCCCAGACCGCCAGAGCGAGCAGCGCTAGCGCCGTTCCGCCCGGCCAAAGCTTACCGAACTGTTCCGACAGCAGAGCAACCTGGCGAGCACCCGGAGGAGCCATCGGAGGTGCCCCGTCACCGGGGACTCCCTCGCCCACTGGGGGGTCCTGAGCCCAACGGTTGCGCTCAGCCCTAAAGCCCCGATGGCCTCAGCTGCCGCGTCCGGATCTCCACCAAGGAGGAGCACTGTGGGGCTACGCGCCAGGAGGGCGTCCAACTCGGGCAGGTCGCCAGGCGCATACATGACCAGATCGACGTCGGCTTCCCCCAATGCCTGGAACACGACATCCCACCGATCACTACGCATCACATCGACGATGTCCCCGGGCGCCGTCCCGGCCGAGATGAACGGGAACTCAGGTGACCCGACCCGTCGACCAACGGCGCGAAGCTGGGCACCGTCCATCATCACCTCAGCGACCCCTTTCGAGTTGGGAAGACCGAACACCTCGTGGAGAACAGGCTCTGCAAGGGAAACGTCGGCGAGCAGGATCCGCGCCCCCTGAGCCGACCATGTGGTCACCAGGACAGCCGCTGCTTGGGCACACCAGGAGGGTGTCTCGACATCCGGGACGGCGACCAAGATGATGCCGCTGCCTCCAGACCGCTCTGAGAGAGGTCCGAATTCCGCAATCTCCGGAATCAGTCCAGAGTCGGGGTCGAACGGGTGAAAACGAATATGGCCCTCGTCCAACGGCCCCTACACTCCCGGCGAGGCTGGGATTGTAACCTCTTGTATGCGAGTTCTGTGGGCGCCGGTCTTCTGCCGGACCCACGCCCACAGAAAGCTACGCCTCGATGGGGACAGCTGTAAACAGGTCACCACCCGTCAGGAAGGGCCAGGTCAGTCCGCGAACTCTAGCCTCGGGGCATCTCCCCAGAGAACCTCCAGCTGATAGAAGTGTCGTGCCTCTTCATGGAAGGCGTGCACGACGAAGTCGATGTAGTCGATCAACACCCACCGGCCTCCCTGGAGGCCCTCGATATGCTCAGGCCGAATTCCTTCCTTCTTCAATTCTTCGACGATGTTTTCGGCGATCGCTTTCACCTGAACATCGGACCGGCCGGAGGCGAGTAGAAAATAGTCCGTGGCGCCCGATATTCTGGCGAGGTCCAGTGCGACGACGTCGAACGCCTTGCGCTCAAGAGCCAGCTCAGCCGCTCGCCCGACGGCCTGGGTGACCTCGGGCCGTATGTTCTTGGACCCTACCTGCATATCGCCGACGTTGTGATAGGCTATTCCTCGCCCCGCTCTACCTGAACCTCGACTTCGACTTCGACTTGATTATGGAGGCGGACAGGCACCTTCGAGATCCCTAACACCTTTATGGGCTCCTTGAGCATCACAATCTTGCGATCTACATCGAAATCCAATTCGCCCTGGTTTAGCTGGTCCGCCACATCGGCGTTGGTGACCGCTCCGAACAGCTTCCCATCCTCCCCAGCGCGGACATGGAACAACAGGGAGACGCCCTCCAACTGCGACGAGCGGCGACGTGCCTCGAGATAGTCGTGCTTCGCCTGTTCCCCCGCTTCATCACGCTCCCGCTCCAACCTCCGCAAATTTACGGCGCTGGCGGGATAAGCTAATCCGTGGGGAATGAGATAATTCCGTGCGTAGCCAGCCTTCACATTCACCACATCGCCTTGATCCCCGAGCCGGTCAACCGCCCTTCTCAGAATGAGCTTCATCAATCCTTCTCCATCTACGATTCGTCGCCGGCGATCGCCATGGCCTTCGACCGGAGGTCGAGCCACGTGTCACCCACACCTACGACCAGGGCGCCCATGATCAGCACGGGCGAGAGGACCAACATTCCGACCGCCAAAAAAAGAATCCCAAAACCCGTCACACCGCCGTTGATAAAGAGCAGCACGGCCGCGCCACGAAGGGCGTAAAGCCCGCCCATGAATACGACCGCGTTGCTTCCTGCACGGGTCCATGCTTCTCCCGCACCGAGAACGATCAGTGCGAGGCCGGTCAAGAACAGCCACAGAAAGTGATCATTGAACCGGAATTCTCGTAACGGCCCCAGTCCCAGGCTGCTCCCGGCGGAAAGCCTCACGTAGGCCCACCATGCGAGCGCCAGAGCCGAGAGAGAGGATAACCCCAAGAGAGCTGGGGAATACCTCCCTTGCAGCGCCGCCAAATCGAAGATGGAATTCAACTGTGTCGTAGAAAGGGACGCTTCGGAATCGATCGTCATGAACGTTTGCGTGATGACACTGTAAGTCCGCATCACCCTCTCGGTGACCAACCAATCGATCATGGACCACGAACCCGGCCTGACCATCAGCAACAGGCCCACGAGCACAGCGGTCGCCGAAACCGCCGCGAAGGCACGAGGAAAGAAGCGGCTCCGGGGCCAGCGCATGGTCAACACGACAAAACACCCCGCAAGCACCAGGGCCCACCCACGCTCCAAATACCAGAGGCCTCCCCGCGCCGGTTCTCCCACGGCCACGAGAAAGGCAAACATGGCCGCTGCCGCCGCCGACAACCTCCGCAAACCGAATACCATAGTGAGCGCGAGGAACGGCAAAGCAACCAACACGCTGGGACTCGTGGACACGGAAAATATAAGCGTAATGAACAGAAGACCCGCAGCCCTAGGCCAGGTTCGTTCATCAGCCACCGCACCCCACTTCTTCAACAGGCCTCAGACCTCGTGATCCCGGATGTACGGGATCAGGGACAGAAAACGAGCCCGTTTAATCGCCCGTCCAAGCTGACGTTGAAAACGAGCGGTGACCTTCGTCGTTCGCTTGGGCAGGATCTTGCTCTGCTCCGTCATGAACTGCGAGAGCGTCGAGACGTCCTTGTAGTTCAACAGCTCGATGACCGGTCCTTCCATACGGCGGCGGCGTCCGCGGCCTCCGCTGAATTCTGGAGGACTGAAACGGCTATCGACATCGTCCCCTTCATCGGGAGCATCGGCACCTAGACCGGGGCGGTCATCATCGTCGTCGGCATCGTCCTTGTCGGCGCGCGACGGAGGCGCTTCCCCGAGAAGAGAGTGTCCGGTGGTGGGCTCGCCGTCGTTGAGCACGATCAAGTATCGAAGGAGCTCTGTGTCGAGCCTGAGCACGCGCTCGAACTCAGGAAGGCCATCCGCCTCGGCGCGGACCTGTGCGACGACATAATACCCGGTGCTCTGCTTTTCGATCGGGTAGGCCATCTGCCGAGCGCCCCAATGATCGACGGCAGAGACCTCGCCGGTCTTTTCGAGCACCAGTGGATGAAATTTCTCGAGCTTCTTGTTGACGCCGTCCTCATCGAGAGTGGCGTCGAAAATGTAGACAATCTCGTACAAGCGCATGGCGATTCTCCCACGGTCCGCATAGAAAGACGGGCCCCGTCGATGCGACGGAGCGGGATGAGCCAAGTAATATAGACTGTGACCTGGTCTTTGGTACCCCCGGTTCCGACTCGGGCCGGAACCTAGCCCAACACGCGGGAAATCCAGGCAGCGAGCGTGGACACTTGGCCGTCCACGTCGAGATCCCAGACCCGCACGAACCATGGCGCCAAAACCAACGAAACCACACTCATCAACTTGATCAAGATGTTCAGAGACGGCCCGGATGTGTCCTTGAACGGGTCTCCCACGGTATCCCCGACGACGGCGGCCTTGTGGGGCTCAGATCCTTTGCCGCCGTGGGCACCGCTCTCGATCAGCTTCTTGGCGTTGTCCCACGCGCCGCCGGCGTTGGCCATGAACAGAGCCATGAGTACGCCCGTGACGGTCGCTCCGGCGAGGAGGCCTCCGAGGGCCTCGACACCGAGCACGCGACCGACGACGACCGGAGCGAGAACCGCTGTTACACCCGGAAGGATCATCTCGCGAAGCGCGGCATCGGTAGAGATCGCTACGCAGCGAGCGGAGTCGGGCTGCTCCGTCCCGTCCATAATGCCCGGCCTTTCACGGAACTGCCGCCGGACCTCCTCGACCATTCCCTGCGCCGCACGGCCGACGGCCGTCATCGTGAGGGCCGCTATGAAGAAGGGTAGCGTCCCGCCGATGAACAATCCGATCACGACCAACGGATTCACGAGGTCGATGCCGGTTTGGTCGAGTCCCACCTTACTGGCGTACGCTGAGAAAAGAGCGAGAGCCGTGAGGGCCGCAGAGCCGATGGCAAATCCCTTGCCCTGCGCAGCCGTCGTATTTCCGATCGCGTCCAGGGAGTCCGTGATCGCCCGCGTTTCCGGACCCAGTCCACTCATCTCGCTGATTCCGCCCGCATTGTCCGCGATCGGTCCATACGCGTCGACCGACATCGTCACACCGACTGTCGCCAGCATGCCGACCGCCGCTATGCCGATCCCGTACAGGCCAGCCGATTGAAAGGAAGCGAAGATGGCAACACAAATGAGAAGCATGGGAATCACCGTCGACTCCATACCTACGGCCAATCCGGTGATCAGGTTGGTCGCCGCCCCCGTTTCGCTGGCTTCGGCAATCCTTCGAACCGGCCTCGAGGACGTGTAGTACTCGGTGACCAAACCAATCGCGGTACCCACCAGCGTTCCAGACAGGATAGCGAACCAGGGTCCGAGAGCCGGATACGTCCGCCCGTCGACGACCATGCTGAAGTCCATGGAGCGCACCACAAAGAACATCGCCGCGAGGAAAAGAGCGGCGGCGATGAACGTGACGTTCCGTAGGGCAGCCGCCGGATCGGTGCGCTCGAGCACCTTCATCATGCCGATGCCGACGAGCGAAGCGAGCAACCCAACCATGATCGTCACGATGGGGAGGGCTATGGCGTTTCCGACGCTCCCCGCGAGAGCCGACGAAGTGGCTGCGATCGCAATCGTGGCGATCACGGAGCCCACGTACGATTCGAAGATATCCGCACCCATTCCGGCTACATCGCCCACGTTGTCGCCCACATTGTCGGCGATGGTAGCGGGGTTTCGTGGATCGTCCTCCGGGATGCCGGCTTCGACCTTACCCACGAGATCCGCGCCGACATCGGCCGCCTTCGTGTAGATGCCGCCGCCAACGCGGGCAAAGAGCGCGATCGTGCTCGCACCCATTGCAAAGCCTGCGACGATCTCAGAAAACCGTGAGTGCTCTGAGGCCCCGATGGCCCCGGCTCCATACCACCAGTAGATCGCTCCGATGCCCACGAGACCGAGCGCGGCCACGGAGAGTCCCATGACGGCCCCACCAAAGAATGCGACCCGAAGTGCCTTACCAGCGCCCTCCTGGTTGGCCGCCGCTGAGGTCCGGACATTCGCCCTGGTGGCGGACTTCATGCCGAAGAACCCGGCCATGACTGAGCAGACGGCGCCGATGAGGTACGCCACGGCCGTGTGAGGCGACACGGCCCACGCCAACAGAGCCGCGACCACTGCCACAAAAACCGCCAGCATCGAGTATTCACGGCGGAGAAACGCCATCGCGCCGTCGTGGATCTGCTCAGCTAATGCACCCATGGCCTCGCTTCCACTGGGCTGGCTCTTTACGTAACGATAGGTAAAGCCGGCCAGAGCTAGACCCACAAGGCCCATAGCCCAAGCCCAACTCGAAACTGTCGCGAAATCACTCATCGGGGTCCTCATGCTTGCTTGTTGGTGGCGCCCACACCGATCTCGAGCGGGTCACCGATTGAATTGGTTCATCACTTCTTGGATACCGTCACTGATCCAAACTCCTACGGCCTCACTCAACTCAGGCAGAAGCCCGACCACCGTGGACTCGTCGGACTCGCTCATCGGGGAAAGGACCCAATCGGACAGGTCAGCTCCCTCGGGCGCCACGCCCACGCCCAACCGCAGACGCGCGTAAGAGTCCGTACCCAGCACACCGGAGACCGACCGCAGGCCCTTATGTCCCCCGTCTCCTCCCCCGGGGCGGAACCGTACCCGGCCCACGTCCAATGTTGCATCATCGACCACGAGGAGAAGATCCGCACCGAGATCGCATTCATCCAGTCCGTCGATACCCGCTAGCGCGGCACCGCTTCGGTTCATGAACGTGGTCGGCTTGATCAAGAGTACCGAGGCGTCCCCCACCAATCCGCCCGTCCGCAGGCTTCGGCCTTCCTTTTCAAAGGAGCCGAAGCCCCAGTCATACGCGAGCCGGTCGACGACCCACCAACCGACATTGTGGCGCATGTCGTCGTAGCAGGGCCCAGGGTTCCCGAGCCCGACCACCACCATCACGTCTCGATTCCCTGGAAGCGATCAGTCGTCTGAGTCTTCTTCGGCCGCTGAATCATCACCCTCCACAGCCCCTCCCTCAGCGCCTTCTTCACCCTCGAGACCTCCCTCATCCACCTCAAGATCGGCTTCAATCTCTTCCTCCGCCCGCGGCGCAGACACCAGACAGACCGTCTGACCCGGATCCGTCAGAAGCTCCACGCTTTCCTCCGTCGAGATCTCGCTGGCATGGATCGAATCACCGATGTCCAGTGCCGAGACATCGACGTCGATGCTTTCGGGGATTTGGGAGGGAAGACACTTGACTCGGAATTCATGGAGAATCACCTCCAAACTGCCACCATCACGGACGCCCGCAGGCGTGCCGATGTAGTTGGCCGGAATATCGACTTCAAGGGCCACACCCCGTTCGATGCAGTAGAAATCCACGTGGACGAGGTCGGGCCGGAACGGGTGCATCTGGATTTCCCGCACCAGGGTCTCCAACTCCTCCTTATCGTCATCGATCCGAACGTTGACGATCGTGTTCTCCACCGAAATGGAGTGGAAGAGATGGAGCGCCTCCTTCGAGTCGAGCGTGAGCGAAACGGACTCTTGATCCTTACCGTAGAGCACCGCAGGAACCTGCCCCGCCGCCCGCAGTCGTCTTGCCGCCCCCTTTCCCGTTTCGTTCCGACGCCGTGCCGTCAGTCCATCCTTGCCTGTCATCTTCCCTATTCCTGCTCAGTGGTTGTGGTCCTGAGTCAGTCAGTCAGCCACCCCGACTCAGCTTTGGCCGCCATCTCGAAGAGCTGGCTCACCGATCTATTTTCGTGAACACATTCGATCGCCGTTGCGAACAGGCTGGCAACCGACAAAATCTTGAGGCCCTCGAAACACCTTTCCTCAGGTATGTGGATAGTATTCGTCACCACGAATTCCTCCAGTGGAGCGGCTGCGAGCTTCTCGACGGCGGAGCCGGAGAGGACCGCGTGCGTCGCTCCCGCAAAGACCTGCGTCGCCCCACGTTCTTTGAGAGCCACGACCGCGTTGGCGAGTGTACCACCCGTGTCCACCATATCGTCGATGAGCAAGCACGTTCTACCATCCACGTCGCCGACCACATTCGCGACCTCGGCCATGTTGGGCCCCGGGCGCCGCTTGTCGATGATCGCGAGCGCCGCATCGAGCCGGTTGGCGAAGCCGCGCGCCATCTTCGCCGACCCGACGTCAGGGGCAACCACGACGAGGTCGGTCAGATTCTTATCGTGGAAATACCGGGCTAGGATGGGCGCCGCATACAGGTGATCCACAGGGATGTCGAAAAAGGCCTGGATCTGATGCTGGTGGAAATCCATGCCGATCATCCGGTCGGCACCGGCAGCCACCATGAGATTCGCCGCGAGTTTTGCGCCGATCGCCACTCGTGGCTGGTCTTTCCGATCTTGCCGCCCATATCCGAAGTACGGCACGACCGCCGTCACCCGTGCGGCGGAAGCGCGCTTCGCGGCGTCGATCAGGAGCAGCAACTCCATGATCGTGTCCGCGGGAGCGACGGTGGGCTGAATGATGAATACGTCTCGCCCACGCGCATTATCGTCGATGCGGACGAAGATCTCGCCGTCAGAGAAGTTCCGGATCGTGACCTGATCCGGGTTCTCCCTGAGGAGCTGCCCGATTTCGGCCGCCAAGGGGTGGTTAGCCCGCCCGGCAAGGAGGAGAAGCGGACCTCTGCGAAACGTGTTGTCCATGAATCTCAAATGGGGGGTGCGCCAAACGGCAACAGCCTAAAAAGTTAGACTGTGTCGGTGGGGGCGTCAACGCCGAACCTCCTGTGTTTAGAGGCCTTCTCGTTGCCTTCATGGCATTACGGAACGATCTCGACCAGGCGTGTTCGGACCAACTCCCCGCGGCCCAGGGTCGTGACCTTGAGCCGGAAGAGATATTCCCCTGGATCCACCTCGGGGATCGTGACTTCGATCGATCGGAACCAGGGGCTCATGTCGGACGGGCCGGGTTCGCTCCACACGATCCGAAGCGGCTCTTCCCGGCCACCCAAGCCCAACCAACGGCCGATTTTCCCGAAGAAACCCTCCCCTTCCTTATAGAAGCTCAACTGGAAGGAGACGTCCTCTTGCCTCGGGCTCAACCCGAAGACCTCCCAACCCACGACCAGTGGTGCATCCGTCTCCAGCCGAGCGGAAGACCGCATCGACGGGAGAGCCAAAAACAGGCTCTCCGGGAGAGAATCCCTCGGGTGCAGAAGGATGAGATCCGAAAGGGTAGCAAGATCATCGGGAATCACCTCGGTCGAAATCCCGTGTCGAATGCGTCCGCCCAGTCCCTCCTCTGGGGCCCATGCCTCCACGCTCAGTAAATATGTTCCAGCCGCCACTGTGAGATGGAGGGCACCCTCGCATGGACCTCTACTCGTCCCGCTGATCCGGCCCATCTCATCCACAACGAAGAGCCCGAACTGTTCAGGGCCGTCGAGCAACGGGGGTTGCGGCCAGGGAATGGGTCCCTCGGCAACAGCGTCATTCCCCATAAGTGGCCAGCTCGTGGCGCCCTTCGGCACCGTATCGGGATTCGCCGGCAATTCGGTAGAGGCGGCCACCACAATCGAATCTCCTCGGTGGAATACCGCGACCTGAGCGATGCCCGGCAGGAACGAGGGAGCATATGCGGGCACGTGGGCACTTCGTGGACGCTCCTCTTCCAGGATCCAAGCACCCGGCAACGGCGTCGACGGCCCCTCGAGAACTCGACCGGGCGGAGTAAATTCCTTCCCATTCGGCAGTTGATGCCCGATCACGCTCAGGACGTCTCTCCCAGCGCCGACCTCCGGGCGAACCCGCTCCCAACCACGCTCCCAGCCGTAACGTAGGGTGATCTCTTCCAGATCATCTCCCCAACGCATTCCCCAGGCGTTTCGCGCACCGTCGCTCATCTTCGAGAATGTCCAACGAGCGTAATGCTCGGACTCACGGTCGTTGCCCGCGACCAGGTAGAGGGGATCGGCTAGAGTCCACACCCTTGCCCTCACATTCTCCCATTGGTCCTCGTCCGGGGCATCGTCGAGAACGCCTGAGCCCTCGCCGTCGAGCAGCATCGAGGGGTCCTTCCACTTCCGCGCCTCTTCCGGATCCATGGTTTCGAGCCCGCGACGGAAGCGCTCCAACGCCATCCCGTAACGGCCCATCCCGTGGAGCGCGAAGCCCTCGAGGACGCTGCACCACGACGAGGCGGAACCGCCGCAAGCCTGAGCCAAGCGTACGGCATCCTCCCACTGGCCCGCCTCACCGAGGTAACGAATCCGCTGACCGAGAATCCATTCATCTGCGGGTATGTGATCCGCGGCCGCGGCCATCGCTTCAAGCAGATCATTCCGAGCGTCGACCAGATCGGAAGGATCCGGCACTGGCTCCCAATCGTCCTCTCCTCCGTGCCAGAGGCAAAGACGTCCGATTCTCTCCTCACAGGGGCGGCCTCCGTCCGCTCGTACGTCGGGCAGCAGGCGCCGGCGGAGTCGCTCGAAGCGCTCTTGGGCGTCCTCCGCCTGGCTACGGACACGGAGCGAGTCGGGAGGAGAGAGTGGCTCAGATTGCCGCTGGAGAACCGGAGACACCAGAGGTAGAGCGGGGGACGAGCGACTGGGAGCACCGCTGAGCCCAAGCGGGACCGCCCACGCGCACACAAGGGCGACGAGGGTGCGAACCCAACTCCCATAAAGTTGGCCCGGATGGATTCGAACCATCACCGCCGGTGCCAAAAACCGGTGTCCTGCCATTAGACGACGGGCCATAAGGATTGTCAGTCTGACCGCTTCTATTCAATCGGCTCGTGTATTTCTTCAACAGCCTTCTTGAGCGGGTGATCAATCCTACCTGAGGCCTTCGATTCGTTCAACCCGAGCTTATGGATTCACGGATCCGGTAACAGGCTCAGGCTGGGACGCCAACGTCTCGGTAACCACGAACCGCACGTCGGCCCACGACGCGGACAAAGACGCACTGGCCCCCGCCGCCGTCTCGCGATCGTTGAACAGGCCATAGAGCGCCGCCCCGCTTCCCGAGAGTCGAGCCGTGAATGCGCCCGCTTCGTGGACGGCTTCTCTGAGTTTGCTGAGCTCCGGATGGCGTTCGAACACGCTGGCTTCGAAGTCATTCTCCGTCAGAGCCGCCAATGTCTCCGGCCGGCCAAACGCGTCGAGAGCCAGGGTCGCCGGCACAATGCGCTCTGGAACACTCACGTATTCATAAGCCTCTGCGGTAGCGACACGGAGCGATGGGAGAGCCAGTAGGACGGAGAGGCGAGGCGGGTCCGGTAGCGGGAGCAGACGCTCCCCCCTTCCCCAAGCGAGCGCGGCTCCGGCCCCGGAGGCGAAAAACGGCACGTCCGCTCCCAGTCGTCCCCCAATCTGTAGGACCGCCGACGCCGAAAACGGCTGTGCGAGCAATGTGTTGAGGGCCCTCAGCGTCGCCCCTGCATCGGAAGACCCTCCACCGAGCCCAGCCCCGACGGGAATATTCTTCGTGAGATGAACGTGCACACCCATTGGATAACCCGCCGCATCGAGTAGAGCGTCAGCGGCCCGATACACCAGGTTTTCTTCCTCAGGGCCGACCGAGTACCCCTCCACCTCGACAGAGACACCCCGCTCAGTGCGGTGAAGCACAATCTCGTCGGAGAAGTCGACCGCGCTGTAGAGCGTCTCGAGCTGGTGGTAACCGGACCGCTCCTTCGCGAGGAGCCTCAAGTACAAATTGACCTTGGCTGGTGCCGCGACTCGCACAGACGCGCCGTCAGATCCCACTCTGTACTTCACTTCCGGGGAGAAGCACACTCCCATCGCCCCCGCGTAAATCTCCGACTGAGAACCCGATCTTCCACGCGTAATACAACCCGATGATCGTGATGGGGAAGAATCCTCCGAGATGGTACCCGAAAGCGAACGCCAGGCTCGCCGGCTCAGCCACCCCATAGACACCGCTCAGGGCCAGATCGGCGCCGAGCTGAAACGTGCCGAAGAAGCCAGGTGCGGCCGGGATGGCAACGGCGATGCCGACCACCGCCTCCGTGAAGACGGCCGCTGCAAAGCCGACGTCGATACCGAACGCCTTGAATCCGAGCCAGAACGAGAGGCCGTGCCAAAGCCAGAACGCGTAGCTCCACGCCATGGCCTGGATCAGCAACACAGGGTTCCGAAGCACTTTCAGAGCACGGAGGAAGGACTCGAGTGCATCGACCATTCGCGGACCCCACACTCCGGGCAACCGGACAAATGTTCGCTCAGCCAGCCGGACGATGGGCTCCGGGAAAATCAGCAGCGCAACCAAGCCCGCGAGGAAGACCAGGAGCAGACCAAACGTCCAGCCCAGCACACCTCCGAACGCCCCGGAAAAGAGTCCCTCGGCACCCGGGAACGAGGGGAGCGCCATCGGCACCAAGAACATCGTGATCAGCACGATCGAATCCAGGAACCGCTCCACCACCAGGCTTCCGAGCGAACCCGACAACGTGATCGACTCGACACGAGCCAACGCGAACGCCCGTGCCAGTTCACCCAGGCGTGCGGGGAAGGTGTTGTTGATCGCGAAGCCGATGCTGACCCCCGCGAACCTGGATCGAAGCGCGGTGTTCGGCTTGAGTGGATGGAGTAGCACCTTCCAACGCAGAGCCCGCACGAAGTATCCCGCCGTACCGACGAACACCGAAGCCAGAAAATACCAGGGGTTCGCCTGCGAGATTTGCGCAATGATTTCGGCCGGATCTTCGCCCCGAAGCACCCACCAGATGAAGAACACGCTGACGCCGATGCCTAGGGCGAACTTCCAACCCATCTTCAAGAGCTTACGACTCCGCTCCTCGCTTCGCGGATGAGATCGCCCATCTCGTGAACCGCACGCTCCATGCCAACAAGGACGGCCCGTGAGACGACGGAGTGCCCAATGTTCAGCTCTTCAATCGGGGCAATCGCCGCTACGGGAGTGACATTCTCATACGTGAGGCCGTGACCCGCGTGCACGGCCATACCCAGGCCAACGGCGGTCTCAGCCGCTGAGCGAAGCCGTGCCAACTGAGCCTCCCGCTCTCGGGGGTCCGCAGCGTTGGCGTACTCTCCGGTGTGTAACTCAACAGCGGTGACTCCGAGATCCGCCGATATCCCGAGCGTCTTTTCATCCGGATCGACAAAGAGCGAAGTCCTTATCCCCGCCGATGAGAGCCTCTTTATCGCCTCGACGGTCGCGGCTTGGACCCCCTGTTCACCAAGCGCCAGCCCACCCTCGGTGGTGACCTCCTCACGACTCTCCGGCACCAACGTCGCCTGCATGGGCCTCAGATCGCATGCGATATCCAGAACGTCCGTGGCCGCAGCAAGTTCGAGGTTCAGGCCCGTGCGGACGGTGTCCATGAGAACGCGAACGTCGCGCTCACTCACGTGCCTGCGATCCTCCCGGAGGTGGACCGTAATACCATCCGCTCCGGCAAGCTCCACGAGCATCGCTGCCCGGACCGGGTCGGGCTCGTCGGTCCGTCTCGCCTCACGGACGGTCGCAACGTGATCGACATTGACGTAGAACCTCATGCGAGTACCTCAGAGGCCTGTTGAAGAAGTGGAGCGAGCCGCGTTTGGAACGCCGGCCAAAATGTAATCGGATCTGGGCGCTTCCGCCGTGTGCGAGAGCACCGGCCCGCCACACAGGTCCACAGTCCTGCCTTCATGTGGGCGACCCGTGGTCCCGGGCCAACTCGACGCTCGGCTGCTGAAGAAGTCGGCCGGCCAGCGGTAGGGGTAGACGAACCTCCAACTCGATAACGTTTCCGTCTTGAGTTTGGCTGAGTACTTCCCCTTCCCGGTAGAGCATCGCAAGAGTTTCTCCATCGTGTGCACCGACCCGCAGCGAGAGATGGCGAAGCCCGCCTCGAATTCGCGCCTTGAACAGGGCCCGGAGCGGCTCGAGCGTTTCTGGTCGAAGCGCGGACAGGAAAACTGCGGGTGTTTCGTCGAACGCCCGGACGCGCCTGCTGAGCGCTTCCTCCTCGGCGTGGGTCAGACGATCCACCTTGTTGAAGACCAATATCTGAGGGCGGTCCCCCAAGTCGAGGTCAACAAGTACGTCTTCGACGACGCGCTTTTGCTCTTCCCAGCCCGGGTGCGACGCGTCGATGATGTGGGCCAGGACATCCGCCTCCCGGGCCTCTTCGAGCGTCGAGCGGAACGACGCAACAAGGTGGTGTGGCAATTTTCTAATGAAGCCCACCGTGTCCGTAACGAGAGCTTCGAATCTCTCACCGAGGTCCACCGCGCGTGTCGCGGAATCGAGCGTCGCAAAGAGGCGATCCTCGACGAAGAGATCCGCTCCGGAAAGCGCGCGAAGTAGTGAAGATTTTCCCGCGTTCGTATATCCGACGAGCGCCACTCGGAATTGGCCCTCTCTCGATTGCCGTTGGATGGTGCGACCATGGGTCACGGTTTCGAGTTTCTTACGGAGATCGGCGATTCTGCGTCCGATCAAACGCCGATCCGACTCGAGCTGCGTCTCTCCGGGCCCTCGAAGGCCCACCCCACCCCGGATCCGCGAAAGGTGCGTCCACATTCGCTTCAGCCGAGGGAGCAAGTACTGAAGCTGCGCCAATTCGACCTGCATCTTGGCTTCGCCGGAGCGAGCGCGAGTAGCGAAGATGTCGAGAATGAGCTCCGCCCGGTCCAGAACGCGAACACCGATGCGATCCTCAAGGGCCTTACCCTGCGCCGGCGTGAGTTCGTCGTCGAAGATCACGAGATCGGCGTCCGCGGCGCTCACGCAGTCGCGAATCTCATCGACTTTGCCCTTCCCGATGTAGAAGCGTGAATGGGGGGTTTCGATCCGTTGACGGACGACGTCGACGACCTGACCACCCGCCGTGTCGGTCAACCGGGTCAACTCCTCGAGATGCTCTCGGGCGATGCCCTCATCGAGGGTCTTCAGTGGAGCCCCGACGAGTACGGCGCGATCCACGCTCACACGGTTGTCGATCAGCTGGGTAGGGATGGTACCTCCGAGGGGTGGCCGAGATACTTCTGGGACACCACGCTAAGACGGTAGATCCGGGGGGGCGTCGATGAGAAAGCCGCCCTTCAGGGCCAGAGCTTCGAGGTCGGCCCGGTTGTTCACCTCAGGACGGTCGAGAACCTCCTCCAAAAGGAATCGAAGGATTTCGCCGAATTGCGGCCCCGGCGGAAGACCCAACTCCTTGAGATCGGAGCCGTCCAGCGCGAGGGCGGCGATCGTGAGCGGCGGACGCGCGTGGAGAATCGCCCGGAGAGAGGTCACCCGACGGATCGCGTTTTCTCGCTCTGACTTCTCCTGCGCACGAGCCCCCGCGAGCCAAGCCCGTGCGATGTCGGGAAAGTGTTCGGGTCCCACCCGATTGAGCCAGCGCCGGAGAGCCGCAGGCTCTCCGGACGAAGGAACGGGGAATAGGCTCGCTGCCACCGCCGCTACCCGCTTGCTATCAGCGTTGGAGAACCGAAGCCGCCCCATAAAGCTCTCGACAGCACGACGTCTCTCGTCACGTATGTCGTTCTGTCCTTCGCTCGCTGAGGCGAGCGCCATCAGGAGCGAAAGGCGTACCAACGGCCGAGTGCGGGGCACAGCATCGCAGGCCCGCAACGTATGGGCGAGTGCATCCGCTTCCACACCGACGAGGGGGCGCCCTAGGTCGAGTTCTGGGTAAAGCTCCGCGAACACTCCCGATTCGGCATAGAGACCCAGCGCGACTGAAGGACTGTCCCCCTGCGATAACAGCTTCATCATCTCTTCTCGAATCCGCTCGGCGGATAACCAAGCCAGTTCTGGGACTGCGGCGAGAAGCGCCCCCCATGTTCCGGCTTCGATCGTCAGTCCGAATTGGCCGGCGAACCGAAGCGCCCTCAGCACGCGGAGTAGATCCTCAGCGAAACGCTCCGCGGGTTCCCCAACGGTCCGGAGAATGCTTTCGCCCAGATCGGTGGTGCCGTTCCATGGATCGAGAAGCTGGTCTCGGCCAGGGTGCCACGCGAGCGCATTGAGCGTGAAATCCCGCCGCGAAAGATCCTCTTCGATACTGTCGGCGAATTCCACGACGGCGCGCCGACCGAAGGTCTCGACATCGCGTCGAAAGGTCGTGACCTCATAGAGCGTTCCGTCGGGAACGAGAACGCCGACCGTTCCATGATCCACGCCGATGGGCACGGTCCGGCGGAAAGTATCCATGATCTGCTTCGGACGAGCCTTCGTCGCGAAGTCCCAATCGCCCGCGGGCCGACTGAGCATTACGTCGCGAATCGCTCCCCCGACGACCCAAGTCTCGAATCCAGCATCCTCGAGCGTGCGCCAGATCCAGAGGACCTGATCGGGCGGGGATACCTCGAAATCCATTACCCTACGAGGAGCCCTCGGCGAAATGGCGGTCGACGCTCTCACAGATGGCATGCCCGATGGCGAGATGCAATTCCTGCGCTCGAGCGACGGTCTCGGTGGGAATGACGAGCGCGAGATCTACTTCCTGCCGCAGGCGCCCGCCGCCTCGGGCAAGAAGGGCCACGGTGCTCACTTGAGCGTCTCGTGCCGCTGCCGCCGCTCGCAGAAGATTCTCCGACTCTCCGCTAGTGGAGTGGAGAAAAAGAAGATCGCCCTCACGCGCCAGCGCCTCGACCTGGCGGGCGAACACGTCCGCGAAGCTGAAGTCGTTGGCGCCCGCCGTAAGGACCGACGTGTCCGTCGTGAGTGCCAGAGCCCGTAACGGTCCCCGGGTCCGTTTGAACCGAATCACGTATTCCGCCGCCAAGTGCTGCGCATCCCCGGCAGAGCCCCCATTACCGCAGAAGAAAAGAGTACCGCCCCGTTCCAGCGTTTCTTGGACCATTGAGCCAGCCTGCGTGATCGGCTCCGCTAACTCCTGTGCACAAACCGCCGCCAACTCAGACAGTTCGATCAAATCGCTCGATTGATTCATCTGGCTCGGTACCTGTTTATCCCTTGAAGATCCTCGTGAACCGATCCCAGATCCCCTCGCGAATCCGTAACTGGGGAACCGGTAGCGGCGGCTCGTCCCGGATGACGCGCCCTGGATTACTCACTGTGAGGAGCCGGAACTGTTCCAGACCGTCGTGCGCCGTGAAGAACTCCTCTGAGTCGCTCGACAGAAGATCCACCCAACCACGGCAAGAAGCTCAGACGCCACTTCACACGCATCAGAACCATAACGTCCAGCCAAGGACCCGTGGTTGACTTGAAGAAACGCACCGGCGCTTCGCCATGCTCCCGCGCGATCCAAGTTCTGCTTGATTCCCTTATACCGCTCCGGGTGCGCAAGGATCGGATGGTACCCCTCATCCGCCCGCCGCTCAATCACCGGCTCCGTCATCGGAGGAATCTGAAGGCGTTGCCACTCGACCAAGACGAACGACGTGCCAGCCAAGCGTAAGCGAGCATCGGAGAAATCGGGGTCCGGTACGTCGAGCATCGCCTCGTGTTCCCGAAGGAACTCGACGCCCGGGAAACGCCGCCGTACGTGCTCAGACAACTCCTGCCAGGATTCGTCGACCTCTTCCAACCATGTCCTGAGCCCCCTGGAATCACGTGTGAGACTCGCATTCACATGAGGCGTCGTGAGGATTTGCCCGATACCGGCCGCCACCATTCGTTCGACCGCCTTGAAGGTTTCTTTCAGGGCCCGTGCCCCGTCATCGACCCCCGGAACGAGGTGGTTGTGAAGGTCCGCCACAGAGGCTAGATCCACCGATGTCACTCAGCCGTCCCTCCGGCCCGCACCCCGACCAAGACCTCACGAAGCGCCCTTTGGGCGTCCCTCGCCTCCGAAGCGGCTTCACAGCCATAAGTAATCAGCGCATCGGCAGCCAGAAGTTGATACGCCGCCTCCCGGTCCCGGCCGGGCCGTACCACGGCGTCCTCCAGATGCACCAGCGCCGCTTTCAGGAGGGATCCCGGCACCGAAGCCACGCCGGTATCGGCATCCGTTCCAGCATCCGGAATCTTCAACCAAGCCTTCAACTCGTCCGGGGCCGGAGGCGTACGAGTAGCTAGCCAATCGGTCGGCGAGTCCATCAGCCCCCGGCTTCACGAGCGAGCCTCTCCACCACCTCTCGCCCCATTCGGAGCGCCTCGTCGATACGTTCGGGGTCCTCGACGCCAGCCTGAGCCATATGGGGCCGCCCACCGCCCCGGCCTCCCACCACGGAGGCGATCTCACGAACGACGGAGTCGGCTCGAACGCCGCGGGTGATCAAGTCGTCGGTGACGAAAGCGAAAAGAGTATGTTTGCCCTCCGGCAGATCGGCCGACACCACTGCGACACCGCTTGCTTCCTGCGTGAGGAAGGCATCGCCCCACTTTCGGGCATCGGCGGCGTTACGGGCCCGAAGTCGCACCGCCCTGTACTCCGTGACCGCGCCGTCGGTGGAGATCACGTCCTGCAAAACGATGCTCTCGCCGGCCCCTCCCCCGCTGCGGAGTTCATCCAGAATCCCCTCCAGTTCCTTCTTTTGGGCGAGAATCTGCCCGGCTCGCGCCACAGCATTGTCGGGAGATGTTCCTAGAACCGCCGCGACCTCATCCAATCGGCTCGCCTGCTCTTCCAGACTTCGTAGGGCCCGGCGACCTGTGACCCCCTCGATGCGGCGCACGCCGGCCGCCACCCCGCTCTCACTCGTGATCTTGAACAGGCCGATCTCTCCGGTATGCCCGACGTGGGTCCCCCCGCAAAGCTCCATGCTGACGCTGGGAATCTCCACGACTCGGACCAAGTCGTCGTACTTCTCCCCAAAAAGCGCCATCGCCCCGTCGCGGACGGCTTCGTCGTACGGGCGGGTTCCGATGGTAAGTGGGTGATCCTCCCAGACGCCGTCGAGCACCATCTCCTCCACTTCATGCCTCTCGTCTGCGGTCATTGGCGCGGTATGCGAAAAGTCGAACCTCAGCCGATCCGGGCTCACGAGCGAACCACGCTGCGCGACATGAGTGCCCAAGACTCTCCGAAGCGCCGCATGCAGGAGGTGGGTAGCGGTATGATTCCTTTGTGTGTCGCGCCGCGAGCCCGAATCCACCACGGCCCGAACACGAAGCGACCCATCCGGTGACGTGGGAAAGGCTCCCTCCGGTACCGTCCCGAGGAGCGCAACTCGATCGCCGATTTTGGCCACATCCAGGATTTCGGACGACCACCCATCTCCCTCCACCAAGCCAGTGTCGGAAACCTGTCCTCCCCCCTCGACGTAGAACGGATTCTCAGCAACCTGGAGGGCCAGGCCCCCCTCAGAGATTCGAATGGCCAAGACGTCGGTTTCCGACTCGAGTTGATCGTAGCCGGTGAAGCGCTGTTCACCCTGCTCCTGGAGGGTCTCCCAGCACTGCCTGAGATCCTCACGCGAAAGTTCGAGGCCGGACTGGGCCCGGTCCGCTCGGCTGCGCTCCCGTTGCTCCTCCAAGGCGCTGTCAAAGCCTTTGACGTCGACCGCGTAGCCCCTTTCTTCCGCCATGAGTTCAGTGAGGTCCAGGGGGAAGCCGAACGTGTCATACAACTTGAAGGCGTCCGCCCCTGAGATCACCCCGGTCCCGTCCTCCGGAGCCTCGGATTCTGGTGCCAACTCATCGAAGCGGGCCAACCCACCCTCGATCGTGGAGAGAAACCGGTCCTCTTCCGCACGCGTGGTGCTGAGGAGATGCTCCCGCCCCTCCTCGAGCTCGGGATACGCCTCGCCCATGTTGTCGACCACGGCGGCGACCATCTGGACCAGCGTGGGCTCGCGCCGTCCCATCAGCCACGCATGTCGGACCGCCCTCCTCAAAATGCGCCTCAGGACATAACCCCGCCCCACGTTGGAAGGAGACACACCATCCGACAAGAGAAAGGCGACGGCGCGGGCATGATCCGCCATGACCCGGTAGCTGACGCCTTCATCCGTCTCAGGCCCGTAAGGGCGCCCCAAGACTTCGGATGCGGCCTCGATAAGAGGGCTGAAAGCGTCCGTGTCGTAGTTAGAGTCCACACCCTGGACCACCGCGGCAAGACGTTCAAGCCCGGCCCCCGTATCGATGGAGGGCGCGGGAAGGGGGTGTAGCGTGCCCTCTTCGTCACGGTTGAACTGCATGAAAACCAGATTCCACAGTTCGATGAAGATCCCGTTCTCGCCGAGATCGACGAATTCCTCCAGGGTAGGGGGCTTCTTGCGGTCCTTGGCCGGCCGGAGATCGTAGTGTAGCTCAGAGCACGGGCCACACGGTCCGGTATCGGCCATCTGCCAGAAGTTGTCCTTGTCGTCGAGCCGGAAGATCCGTTCCGGCGGGACATCCACCACCTCCTGCCACAGATCGAAGGCCTCGTCATCGGAATGATGGATCGAAATAAAGAGCCGATCGGGATCCAACCCCAGCTCGCCCGTCAAGAACTCCCACGCGAAGGCGATCGCGTCGCGCTTGAAGTAATCCCCGAACGAGAAATTTCCCAGCATCTCGAAGAACGTGTGATGCCGGGCGGTTCTTCCTACCTCTTCGAGATCGTTGTGCTTCCCACCGGCCCGGACGCACTTCTGAGACGTGGCCGCCCTCTTAAACGGAAGCTTCTCCACACCCAGAAAAACACCCTTGAACTGGACCATGCCCGCGTTCGTGAAAAGCAGGGTCGGATCGTTCCTCGGCACGAGGGACGAGCTCGCCTCGACGGAGTGGCCTCGCGCGCGGAAAAATTCGAGGAAACTCGTTCGGATTTCAGCTGTGGTCATGATGCCTGCCCTTGGGCGTCCATTGGCGCCCATTATAACGGCTCGACAGGCCCGACCCAACACGGAACCAAGGCCGAGGGCGGGTTCCGATGGCGGTGTGGCACTCCAGAAGTTCGCGAGCCACAGAGAGTGCCGAGGCGCCGGATCCGGCAAGGCGCGACGACGAGGAATAGCACCGCTATTTCGAGGAGGAGCAACGCCGCGGGGCCGGATGCATCGGTGCTCGAATGGTTGAGACACTTCTGGAACACCACACCACACGCTTTATGCAAGAAAGCCCGGCCTACCCGGCCGGGCTTTCTCATTATTCTTGAAAGGAGAATCTCGTCTTGGCTCAACCGCCGCCGCTAACCGCCGCTTCCTTCATGGGCTCGTCCAAAGCTTCTTCGACCTCCGGATCACCGCCCAGGCCGATCGAAGTGCGAACGCGAGCGTCCACCTCCTCCAGCACATCCGGATTTTCCTTGAGGAAGTCCCTCGCATTCTCTTTGCCCTGCCCGAGGCGCAGATCACCGTACGAGTACCAGGACCCGGCTTTCTCGACGATCCCCCCCTCCACGCCGATATCGATGAGCAGGCTCTCATGGCTGATTCCGACGTTGTAGAGGATGTCGAATTCGGCCTCCTTGAACGGAGGAGCACACTTGTTCTTTACGACCTTCACGCGTGTACGATTCCCGATTATGTCCGTTCCGTCCTTGATGGCGCCAATGCGACGAATATCCATGCGCAAAGAGGAATAAAACTTCAGTGCACGGCCCCCCGACGTCGTCTCGGGGCTGCCGTACATGACCCCGATTTTCTCACGAATCTGGTTGGTGAAGACCACCGAGGTCTGGGAGCGGGCGACGGCACCCGTGAGCTTGCGTAGCGCCTGGCTCATCAACCGGGCCTGGAGACCGACGTGCGAGTCACCCATCTCGCCTTCGATCTCCGCCCTCGGCACCAGGGCAGCCACGGAATCGATCACGACCACATCGACCGCGTTGCTCCGGATCAGTACCTCAGCGATCTCGAGTGCCTGCTCACCCGTATCCGGCTGAGACACGAGCAGGTTGTCTACGTCCACCCCGAGCCTGCGCGAGTACCCCACGTCCAAAGCGTGCTCCGCGTCGATGAAGGCGGAGATCCCGCCCGCCCGCTGTGCATTGGCGATGACGTGAAGGCAGAGGGTGGTCTTGCCACTCGACTCCGGTCCGTAGATCTCGGTGATCCTCCCTCTGGGGATGCCGCCGATGCCGGTGGCCGAGTCGAGATTGATAGCCCCGGTGCTGATCGCATCGATCTCCACCCTCATGCCCTCGTCGCCCATCCACATGATGGCCCCCTTCCCGTGGGCACGCTCGATCTGCGTGATGGCCGTCGTGAGGGCCTTCCCTTCCTTGCCGCTCCTGTCATTGTTCAGTTCAATCGGCGCCATTGCGTCCTCGCAAAATTCGTGGGTCGGCACCTATTTTACTATACCCGAAGATAAAGCGAAAGTCCTTTAAGCAGTCGATGGTCAAGCGACGCAAAATACATGGCCCCGCCGGGCCAGGAAATGTCCCTGCGAGACGATCGCTTCAACCCTGATTCACGCCGGATAAAGGCCGGACACACGCAGGAAACAAAGGTCATCCAGGCCCCAGCGAGTACGGCTGCCATAGACCCGGACGGACCGGCACGTAAAGTGTTCGGGGTGGCGTATCATCCGTACCGCTTACAAAGAGTGGCACTCCCTGGTGTTCACCGACTCGACGGATGTTGCCACAATCCAGCCTAACCGAGGCGCCGAATCTGCTATAGAACCGCTGCTCGACGGCGATCTGCTCACCTGATTCGAACCACATCAGGTTCGCCGCATACACTCCGGCGAGGTCGACGGCCGGCCGTAGCTCGCTCAGCGCAGTTCGGGACGGTCCGACCAGCGTGTCTCCGGCGGCGGTGACAAACACCGCGATCCCGTCCACTGTCGCCAGACAGAGCATGACGGCCGTTCCGGCCGTCGGCCGGGGATTCCCGTTGCGGGTGATCACAACTGTGTCGGGTGGGGACGCCGGTAGCACCACCACGTCGGGGTCGGGCCGGTCACGAAGTGAAGCCCGGCAGAGCCCCCTCCCACAGAGAGCCACGGAGGCGATGAGGCCGAACTTCGAGCTCCGATATACCGTGGTGTTCGACGAATGATTCGCACCGAGTACATGGGCCCCCAACCTCAAGCCACTCAGATCCAGTTGGGTCCCCACGTTCCAGTCGAACCCGTTGTACTCGCTCATGAAGGTGAGCATCCGGCTCTCTGCCAGCTCCAGATTCCACGCCACCCCCGCGAAGAATCCGCCGGTGTCGCCCGAGGCATACCAATCGAAGCGGTCGCCCTCGTTGAACGCTCCCGTTCCCCATCCCACAGTGAAGGAGAAGTCGTGATCGGGCAGAAAGGAGGAGGGAAGACCGGGAAGGTCCACTCCCGCCACTGCGTAAAAGGAGAAGTCGGTGTCCATCTCCCGCGACCCCAGTTGGTCACGGATTCGACGGTCGGCCCTTCCGAGACGGTTCGGCGCGTACGCGACGCCATCCCCGAAATCCGGGCTGCTCGCATAGCGCCCTCCGATCGCCAATCCGATGGGCTGCGTCTGAGGGCTCAGAATAGACAACCGGCCGAAGGATCCCCAGAGGGCCCCTCCTTCCGCAGCACCGCTCAGAGACTGGATGTTGGCACCGAATTCCAACAGATCGAAGAGCCCCAGAGCCGCCGCGAAGTCGCCGTTCCAGCCCCCGGAGAAGGCCTCGGTTCCCGTAATGTTGCCCGAGGCATCGGTCGTCACGTCGCTATCGTTGCTCGTCCAGAAACCGGAGTAGGTGAGACTCAACGCTCGATTAGCCAGGACCCCGGCCACCGGAACGTCGATCAGCCCGGAGCCATGGCGAAGCGTGCTCGGTACCTTGGTCGTCTGGGCCGCTAGGCTCGTGGCTAGCGTCATGGCGACCGGGAGGCAGCCCCCGCGAAGACGCGCGCCAGAGCGGAGAAGGATCTGCCTACTCCGTGCCGAGGCGCTCCTCGACCCGCCGAAGCCGCCGGACGATCGAGATCAGCCAACCGAGAACGAGAAGCCAGACGATGGCGTACGCGGCGAATACGTGCCAGTAGGCACGCCCGAGTGTCTGGCGGCCCAAGACCGTTCCCGCCTGTGCCCACACGGGGCTCGCCTGCAAGAGCAGCACCCCGAGCACCAAGGCCGTCGTCCATCGAGAAAACCATTTCCGATCCATCATCAGGCCTCCGCTCCTTGGATACTTCCGGGGCTGGCGTCCCGAAGGTCGAGTTCGTGTTCGTACCCGCCAACCGCGTACCGTGCGAGAAAAAGGGAAGCGAAGACCAGCGTGAAGGCGAGCAGCCCTACGCTGATCGTCGCGCCCATCGAGCCGTCTAGATTCATGGGATTCTCGGCGCTGAGGATAACGGCTTGGGGGTGCAGAGATCGGAGCCAAGTGACGCTGACATGAATCAAGGGGATATCGAGGACACCGATGATTCCGACGACGGCCGCGAACCGCTTGCCCTGTTCGGGATTGACGGTGCTCCGCCTCACCAGGAAATACCCCAGGTAGATGAACCAGAGAATCAACGCCAGCGTGAGCCTCGGCTCCCACTCCCACCACGTGCCCCAAGCCACCCGCCCCCATAGCGGGCCCGTAAGCAGGCCGATGGTCGTGAAGATCATCCCGGCCTCTGCCGCGGCCACGGCCGCCCGATCGAGGCGCTCGTCGCCCAGCCAGAGGTACACGGCGCTGCAAAGAGCGACGAGTCCGAACGCCAAGAAAGCGATCCACCAGGCCGGGACATGGATGTAGAAGATCCGTTGGACGATCCCCATCGTGGACTCGGTGGGCACCCAGAAAAACACCATCCCGTGCAACACGAGAACGGTCGCCACCCCGAGCGCACCTAGGACGCCGATGGCCCATCGGATCTGCTTCTGGTTCATGGATCCTCCCTGTGCGCGACCCGCTGTACTTCGTCAACAGCCTCCACGTGTACGACTTGCAGCCGAACGTCCCTTTGTGCGTCTTACTCCTCGATCACGAACCGGAACAAGCCGGCACCTGCGACTGTGAAAATGATCGCGAAGGCCAGCAGCATCCTCAAGTTTCCACTGACCTCCGCGACGGGCCGCCCGGCGAACAGCCGATCCGTAGCGGTGGTCCCGTAAACTACGACGGGAATCAGGAGAGGGAAGACGAGCACCGGAAGCAGGTTTTCTCCCATGGAGCTTCGAGTCGCCATAGCACTGAAAAGGGTCGTCAGCGAGACGAACCCCACAACGCCAAAGACCACGACCCCCAGGAGGGCGATTGGATTCCCGGAGAACTGTAAGCTGAAGAACAATCCGAATACCGCAAACACCAATGCCACCATCACCGACAGCAAGATGAAATTCCCGAGGACCTTGCCAAGGTAGAGGGCGTCGAGCGGAATGGGACTCTGGAGGATTCCAGAAAGTGCGCCGTCCTCCTGCTCCAACCGAAATGTGTTCCCCAACCCAAGCATTCCTCCGAAGATGATGGTCATCCAGATCAGCGCTGCGGCGATGTCCTGGGGCCGCACCAGTGCCGTGTCGATCGAAAAATTGAAGAGGACCCCGATCAAGACGACGAACGCCCCCATGGCGGTGAGCCGCTCATGGGTTCGAAGCTCGACCAGCAGATCCTTGCGGGCGACGGCCCACACGAGACGGAGGTACGTTCTCATGCCCGATCCGCCACCGCGGCGTGATACAACGCCTGGAATCCGGACAGGTCCAGACTCCCAGCGTCCGTCACTGACGAGAAACATCCTTGAATCTGAATGGCAACTCGATCGGCTAATTCCAATCCCTGTATTAGGTTATGCGTGACGAGAACCACCGTATGCCGTCCGTCCTTCAGAGACGCGAGCTGCTCACGGAAGACGCCGGAGGCGTGCGGGTCGAGTCCAGTGTAGGGTTCGTCCAAGAGCAAGACCTCGGGATCATGAAGGAGCGCTCGTGCCAGCGCGGCGCGCTGTTTGAGTCCGCGCGATAGATCACGCACCGGAGTCCGTCTTCGATCCGTGAGTCCCACGGACGCCAGCCGTTCCGGAATCCGCGTCTTCAAGTCGGTGAGCCCGAACAACCGTCCATAGAACCGTAGGTTCTCCTCGATGGTGAGTTGGCCGTACAGGAGCGACTGGTGCGACACGATGCCCACGCGGTGTCTCCAGTCCCGACTCGCCACATCCGCAGGTGCTCCCGCTACCCGAACCTGCCCCGAAGTGGGTCTCATAACGCCGCCGAGCATTCGAAGAAGGGTCGTCTTTCCTGCCCCGTTCGGTCCAAAGACAGTGAGCAACTCGCCGGGATGGAGTTGAAAGCTTACGCCATTGACCGCGCGAAGCCCCCCGAAAGTGCGAACGAGCCCTACCGCCTCTAGCCCGAAGCTCAACGCACCATCCTAGGATGACTCGGGGTTGCCGGCGCTGGTGGCCATCCGTCGTTCTAACGACACGCCGCAGCCCGTGCAAAAGCGACTCTTCTTCACATTCAGATGGCCACATCCAGCGCACGTCCGGCCCTGCCCGATCCCCTTGCGCACGCGGGCGATCTCTGCTTCGAGACTC
>Ga0310121_10000846_pt1 | contig 32614 bp, 25 predicted proteins | sample CB27_Tmax_986_MG_FD_203504 | JGI IMG/M metagenome (GOLD analysis project Ga0310121, IMG submission 203504) | Marine microbial communities from Western Arctic Ocean, Canada - CB27_Tmax_986 | ecosystem: Environmental > Aquatic > Marine > Oceanic | place: Canada: Western Arctic Ocean | collected... | reverse complement strand
CGCGGATCGTATCTTGCCCGGCGACGGTGATATGGATGTGTCTTTGCTCTATCAATCGTGCCTCGAGATTGGATACCAGGGTTGTATATCGCTCGAACTGTTGAATCCAACGATCTGGCAGGTACTGTCTCGCCAGGTGGCTGAGGTGGGCATGAACGCGTTGAACCGATTGAATGGTCGCTGAGCTGGGCCGATCAACGGCTGACGAGATGGCCTGCTTCGAGCTGTCCAACCTCCAACAGACGGCCGTCAGAGAGACCTTGGGTGATGTTTTTTAAGATCCGTAAAGTATTCCCATGTAAGGGTTTAAGGGTTGTATCGGTCAGACAACTCAGTGGATTTACGCTTTTTGTGGTGTTTAATCGTTGTCGGTATTGAAAGAGTTGTCTATCATCGAAGTAACGGGTGAGTCGATGCCCGGCTAGAGCAGAGGATTCGGATTAACTGGCCGTTTTCGGCAGGATTTAGAACTACTGGCGACCCATAAGAAGAACGTTACTTGCTTCCTGACACTGGGGAAGTGGGTAACGTTCTTTTTTTGGTGTCGTGAGTACGACCCTTTGGTCCAACCGTCACAACCGGACGATGTGGAAGTTTTTCCGCAGTCGGTTTGAGTCGGTTTTGATCGATGGGTGAATGAAGAAGTCGCACCGGGAAACTGGTTGGGCTTCAAGAGAGAATCAAAGAAAGCCCGTTGATCGGGTGCGACGTCGGTTTTTCCGACAGGATTAAGAACTACTGGTGACTGAAAAAGAACGTTACATGTTTCCTGCCTCAGGGTAGGGGGCGGGTAACGTTCTTTTTTTGGTTGCACCGAACTGGGACTGCACCGGTGGGTCGCGCAGTGAGCGTCCTTCGGCTGCGCAATCCCGTGTAAGCAAAATCAAAACGTTCGGAACATGCGGAAATCTTCCGTCTGTTTGTTTGACTTTGCTGCATGAGAAATTGGAATAGAGCTTATAGAAACAGAACTTGCCGTTCACGAGGAACGCAAGCCAGTTGCGCTTGAAGCCGGGCTTCAGTCGCGACCGGAACCAACAAGGCGGGAAATGGATGGCCGCGGAAAGCGATTGCGAATGCTCAACAGCGAGAATCAATTGGCCCGCATGCGAGTCACGTTGGTTGTCCTTGTAGTGAGTGGGTTAGGTGGAATTGCCAGGTCGGCACCCATCGTGACCTACAACAGCGGCAATGGACAGCTGACGGTGGACACGACTGACGGCACCTTACTGACATCCATGGTTGTCGCGGGGCCGCCGGCGTCGTCGATCGTGCGATGGCAAGACGGAACGTTCGAAGACAACGTTTCCTGGACTCAGGAATTCTTCGCCGATGCGGAGCAGTGGTCTGGGACGGGCGGTTTTGGTGATCCGCCTGTGGGACAGCCAGCGGTGGCCCCTGGGATTTATCAGATTGCTAACTATGAGACCGGACTAGAGGCACTTGATTTTCCGCTGGACGTCGAGATCGGAATACAGCTGGATTTGTCGGGCAACAATCCCGGCGACACCCTGTTTGTTCCCATTATGATCGCCACTGGTGGTATCGCTGGTGATTTTAACGCCAGTGGTCTCGTCGGGGCGGGTGACCTGAATTTAGTTTTATTCAACTGGAATGCCGATGGTGCGACATTGCCGCCCGAATGGGTCAATGATCGAACCGCGCCGGGCACGGCAGTTGGAGTTGATGAGTTGAACGAGGTGTTGTTCAACTGGGGAAGTATGGCGCTAACGGCAACGGTTCCCGAGCCGGCATCGGCTAGCCTTGGGCTGGTCGCTCTTGTCTTGGGTGCCGTGATCAGACGGCGTCGAGTTTAGGGTTTAGGTTTTTTGGTAAGAATGGGGAGGATTCGAGAAATCGAATCGGAGTCATCGCCGGATTGGTAACCCGACGTTGGCTTGATCTTCTGCAAGGATCCTCCGCACCTCCAACTTGGAAAGGGCGTGCCTAATGAGTGAACTGAGACACACGCTCACGGTGGACGTGATTGTCTCGCGAGTTTTGTGAACAACTTATTTGTTTCACCGTCTTCGAGGCGACCAGCTCACACCGGGTGACACGGTCCCTATGTGGGCATGTCTTTAGGGTAGACATGCTCTTGCAAGACTAAAGTGACATCAATTGTTTACTGACTTGAGTGCGCGCCCGGGCACAAACCCAGGTTGAAGCAGGACGGAAGGAGAATGAGATCCCATGCAGACTATTAAAGCCAGTGTTGTTGTTGCGTTGATCGTATCTGTTGCCAGCGTTGCTTCGGCGTCCGTTACCATGAAAAGAACTTTGATCGCTAATCCGAATGGGAGTGGTAACGTAGTCAACCAACTTTTGGTCGACTTTGATAATCAACTCGGTACGTCCCAGATTCGTTTGGTGCTGACCGCTGGATCGTTCATCGGCACCGACATAACCGATAACCAGGTGACTCCCAAGCCTCCGCTCACGGCGAGCGACAACGTCTCGTTCATCGCGACTGGCGGGGACACGTTTACGAGTGGATTTAATTCCACTGCGTTGATCGGCGGTGCTTCGTCCGGATTGGGCGGACCCGGTGGAGTGGTTGTCTTCAACGATAACACGCTGGACATCGCCTGGGGGCCGCTCCCACCCGTTCCGGTTGAAGGCCAGAACTTCCTGGTTGCTCAGATTGTGCTGAGTCCGGATGCCGCGGGTGAGTGGAATGTCAATTTCACATCTGGCGACGGCAACGACTTTGTGTTTCTTGGCGGTGACGTTGCAAGCATTGTGAATGGCGTATTGGTTCCTGAACCAGGCACAATCGGCTTGGCTCTGTTCGGCTTGTACGGTGTGATTGGAATGGCTCGACGTCGTCGATAGAGAAACGGCCAAAATGCTCGGACGCTTCATGAGAGTCGAATTGACAAATCGAAGTGTTGAAATGAGGGTTTCACACGCTTCGTCCTGACGCGAGGCTCGCTTCGAGTTGGCAACGCTAAGGAAGGATTTTTTTCCACTGGGGCTTGGTAGGTCATCAGTGGGGCAAACGCTTGTCGGATTCATCCGCAATCGTTGCCACGATTTTTAGTTAGGTTAGGTAAAGAAGGGGAGGAAACGCGATTTCTCATTGCTAAGGGCGAGATGGCTTGGTAACCCATCATCACCTGGGATTTCCGCGGATTCCTCATCGTTAGAAAACAAACGAAAGACCCGCAACTGGTATCCGTTTTCCAAGCTCATGGGGAGCGGCCGCGTAGGCGCAGGTCGAAGGAGAGATCCCATGCATAAGATATCCAGTTTGAGCGTTGTTACCGCGCTGGTCTTTTGTTTTTCCGGTGTTGCTACGGCCACCGTCACCCAGCGGGAAGTTGTGACGTTCACCAACGGAATTGGCAACGCCGTGAATCGGCTACTTATTGACTTTGACAACCAGCTTGGAACGTCGCAACTGTATTTGACGCTCACCCAGGGGACCGTCGTGGGAACTCAGGTTGTCGACAACCCCGTGAGACCGAAGGCGCCGATTGCCGCCAGCGATAATCTTTCCTACATCACGCTCGGTGAAGACACCTTTACCGGTCTGGTACCGACGGCCTTAACTCCGGGTGCTTCCTCGGGACTTGGCGGACCGGGAGGAACGTTCGTTTGGGAGCCCACGGTCCTCGATATTGCTTGGGCACCGAATCCTCCGGTTCCTACAGATGGCCAGAATTTCCTGGCAGCGCAGATCGTACTTTCGTCCGACGCTGTCGGTGAATGGAACATCAACTACACGTCAGGTGATGGTGTTAATTTTCTGATGCTCGGCGGTGAGGTGCTTGGTGGCGCAATGGTTCCCGAGCCAGGTACGCTAAGTTTAGTCCTGCTCGGACTATGCGCGATCGTGGGCGGATTGCGCCGACGCCGATAGTTTTGCGGAATTGACCGACTTTGAGCTGCCGAAAACGGCAGACTTACCAGGCGTTTGGTAAGAGATTTCCAAACGTCTGGTGATGGCTTGGCGGCATTGCGATCTAATGCCGGCGTCGCAATCCGATACCGGCGTCGCGATCGGCCGCGTACGAAGTGATTCTCGGCAAAGAAGAAGAATCTCCACGGAACAGAATGGACTCTGCTGGCTGCCGTCATAACTCTCGTCTGGAGCAGAGTCGGTCTCGTGAAACCTATCTGGCGTACCCCAATTCAGACGCTTTCCTTGGCCGCCTTACTTTCTCCGGCGACAGCCCCGCTCGTCGTCATTCTTGGCCTGGTCGCCGTGTCGATCCTTTCCAGCTGGCATTCCAGCGTCGCCGGTTTCGAGATCGTGATCGACTACAGCTTCGACTCCGCTGTGCTTGAAGACGGCGCGGTCAGCGGATTCTTCAATCCGAGTTACACATATGCTGATGGTTCCACGGGCCTGGATCGCCGTATCCGCATGGAGCGAGCCGCCGCGATCGTGGCTAGCAACATTTCTGACGAGCTGCTCCCGGTGCTGCCAGGTCCGGATGACACGTTGGTGATCCGATTTGCCAACCCCAAGGATGGTGGGGGGCACACGATCTTGAATCCGGTTCTGCCGGCGGACACCATTATCATCTATGCAGGCGGAAGGAACATCGGCGGGGCGACGCTGGGACTTGGCGGCATGGGCTATGTGGACGTGACCTGGGGAAGTCCCGAATTCATCGATGCCGGCCAGCATCGAGGCGAAGGTCCCAGTGGGTCGATGGGACAGCCGGCCGATGAGTATGGACCGTGGGGCGGCTCGGTCGCCTTCAATACGGAGATCGTCGTGGAGTTCGAAGGGGCCCCGACGAACTTCGACTGGCACTTTGGCGAGACCACCGAGGGTTTGGACCTACACTATGACTTTCTCACCGTGGCGATCCACGAAATTGGCCATGTCATGGGGTTCGGCACCGCGGAGAGCTTTGACCGGTATATCGACGTAGGCGGGACGCCTTTGGGCGCCGACAACTCCTTCATCGGTCCGCAAGCGATGGCGGTATGGGGTGGTCCAGTGCCGTTGGAGGGCGACAGCAGTTTTCCCTTAAGAAGCCCATCGCATTGGTTGGCCGGCCTGGACGAGGACTCCACCGTGATGGATACGACGTTGCGGCTGGGACGGCGAGCCTCCATGCAGTCGGTGGATTGGGCCGCCTTGGCCGACATTGGTTGGGACGTCGTCTTGATCCCGGAACCGAGTGGCGTTGGATTATTGACGCTAGGGTTGGCGGGAATGATGCTGTCCGCGTCCAACCGTAAACCGTCTCGTTGAGATTCTCTTATCGCCTCGTCAGGACGAAAGGCTTTCTGCCTCGGCTGGTTTCAGATGAGGTCGGAATCGACTGGCCAGGCTACTGGTATGGCCCGCGTGCACCACGGACGATCGGGTTTTCGCGAAATGAACGTGAGGCCGGCTACTCGATTTCGGGCAGCGGTGCCAATCGCGCCGATGCTTCGAACGAATTTTCCGTGCTGGGCGGGGACTCACGTCCTAGCGTTGGCACCGGGTTTGGTATCGGACCTACAAGCTCTGGCTCGTTGATAACTGGCGGTGTGTCCAGGATAGGTGCGGGCGATAGCATGGGCGATTCCAGGCGATTCCAGGACATGCGTGGACGATTCCAGACGATTCCAGGACATGCGCAGGCGTTTCCAGATGTAAGGGTTTAAGGGTTGTGTCGCTCGGACAACTCGGCGGAATTACGCTTTTTGTGGTGCTCAATCGTTGTCAATATTGTAAGAATTGTCTATTATCGAAGTAACGGACAAGTCAATGCCCGGTTAGAGCAGAGGATTCGGATTAACCGGCCGTATTCTGAAGGATTTAGAACTACTGGCGACCCATAAGAAGAACGTTACTTGCTTCCTGACACTGGGGAAGTGGGTAACGTTCTTTTTTTGTTGCACTGAAATGGAACTGCACCGGTGGGTCGCGCAGTGAGCGTCCTTCGGCTGCGCAATCCCGTTTAAGCAAAATCAAAACAATCGGAACATGCGGAATTTGGTCGTGTTCAACTGGAATGTCCACGGTGGGTGTTGCCGCCCGAATGGGTCAATGATCGAACCGCGCCGGGCACGGCAGTTGGAGTTGATGAGTTGAACGAGGTGTTGTTCAACTGGGGAAGTATGGCGCTAACGGCCGGCCTTTTAAAGGTGGCAATCGATGCGATGGAGGCAACGCCAGCACGGATGTCCAATTTGGTACCTCAAAACATGGTATTTGCTGATTGTGACACAAAACTGGCGACACGACGCGCCAACAGTCGATCGACGAAACTCGCCGCTGGTACCGTGCATATTGTCGTTTTTCTCGGGGTTTTTGCAGCATGCAGTGCCACCTTTAAAAGGCTGGCGCTAACGGCAACGGTTCCCGAGCCGGCATCGGCTAGCCTTGGGCTGGTCGCTCTTGTCTTGGGTGCGGTGATCAGACGGCGTCGAGTTTAGGGTTTAGATTTTTTGGTAAGAATGGGGAGGATTCGAGAAATCGAATTGGAGTCATCGCCGGATTGGTAACCCGACGTTGGCTTGATCTTCCGCAAGGATCCTCCGCACCTACAACTTGGAAAGGGCGTGCCTAATGAGTGAACTGAGACACACGTTCATGGTTGACGTGATTGTCTCACGAGTTTTGTGAACAAATTCTTTGTTTCACCGTCTTCGAGGCGACCGGCTCACACCGAGCGACACGGTCTCTACGTAGGCATGTCGTTAGGATCGACATGTTTTTGCAAGACGAGAATTACATCAAATGTTTACTGACTTGAGTTCACGCCGGGGCACAAACCCAGGTTGAAGCAGGACGGAAGGAGATTGAGACCCTATGCAAACTCTTAAAGCAAGTATCGTTGTTGCATTGACGATTTGTGTTGCCAGCGTTGCTTCGGCGACCGTGACCATGCAAAGACCTTTGATCGCTAATCCGAATGGAAGTGGTAACGTAGTTAATCAACTTTTGGTCGATTTTGACAATCAACTTGGTACGTCCCAGATTCGTTTGGTGCTGACCGCTGGATCGTTCATCGGCACCGACATAACCGATAACCAGGTGGCTCCCAAGCCACCGATCGTGGCGAGTGACAACGTCACGTTCATTGCGTCTGGCGGGGACACGTTTACGAGTGGGCTTAACTCCCAAGTTTTGACACCCGGTGCTTCGTCCGGATTGGGCGGACCCGCTGGAGCGTTCGTTTTCAACGACAACACACTGGACATTGCCTGGGCCAATGCGCCACCCGTTCCGGTTGAAGGCCAGAACTTCCTGGTTGCTCAGATTGTGCTGAGTCCGGATGCCGCGGGTGAGTGGAATGTCTAGTTCACGTCCGGCGACGGTAACAACTTCCTGATGCGAGGTTTTCCGATTATCGACGGAGTGCTGATACCCGAACCAAGCACCATCGGCTTGGGTCTTCTCGGCCTGTGCGGTGTGGCCCGACGCCATCGGTACGCAGTGTGACACGGTCCCTGAATGGGCGTGTCTTTAGGGGACCGCTCTCGCAAGACTAAAGTGACTTCAAATGTTTACTGACTTGAGTTCACGCCGGGGCACAAACCCAGGTTGAAGTAAGACAGAGAGAGTGTGAGATCCTATGCAGACTATTAAAGCTATCGTTGTTGTTGCGTTGATCGTATCTGTTGCCAGCGTTGCTTCGGCGACCGTGACCATGCAAAGGCCTTTGATCGTTAATCCGAATGGAAGTGGTAACGTAGTCAATCAACTTTTGGTCGATTTTGACAATCAACTTGGTACGTGCCAGCTACGATTGGTGCTGTCCGCTGGATCGGTCATTGGTACTGGCCTTGCCGATAACCCAGTGACACCCAACCCTCCGATCGTGGCGAGCGACAACGTCTCGTTCATCGGATTTGGTGGGGACACGTTTACGAGTACATTTACCAGAGCGTTGACGCCCGGTGCTTCGTCCGGATTGGGTGGACCCGGTGGAGCGTTTGTTTTCAACGACAACACACTGGACATTGCCTGGGCCCCGTCGCCACCCGTTCCGGTTGAAGGCCAGAACTTCCTGGTTGCCCAGATTGTGCTCAGCCCGGACGCCCAGGGTGAGTGGAATGTCGAGTTCACGTCTGGCGACGGTAACAACTTCCTGATGCGAGGTCTTCCGATCTTCGGCGGAGTGCTGATACCCGAACCAAGCACCATCGGGTTGGCTCTTCTCGGCCTGTGCGGTGTGGTCGGTATGGCCCGACGCCATAAATAGAGGAACAGCCACGATGTTCGAACTTTTCATGAGAGTCGAATTGACAATACGTGGTGTGTGAGATGAGGGTTCCACACGCTTCGTCTTGACGCGGAGGTGGCAACGCCAATGAAGTATATTTTTCCACTGCTGACGGTTCCACGGGCCTGGATCGTCGTATCCGCATGGAGCAAGCCGCCGCGGTCGTGGCCCGCAACATTTCTGAGGAGCTGCTCCCGGTGCTGCCAGGACCGGATACACGTGGGTGATCCGATTTGCCAGCCCCGAGGATGGTGGGGGGCACACGATCTTGAATCCGGATTTGCCGGCGGACACCATTATCATCTATGCGGGCTAGCGGATCGATGGGACAGCCGGCCGATGAAAATGGACCGTGGGGCGGCTCGATCGCCTTCAATACGGAGATCGTCGTGGAGTTCGAAGGGGCCCGACCAATTTCGACTGGCACTTTGGCGAGACCACCGAAGGTTTGGACCTGCACGATGACTTTCTCACCGTGGCGATCCACGGAATTGGTCATGTCATGGGATTTGGCACCACGGAGAGCTTTGATCGGTTCATCGACGTAGGTGGGATGCCATTGGGCACCGACAACTTCTTCCTCGGTCCGCAGGCGACGGCAGTTTGGGGTGGTCCAGTGCCGTTGGAAGGCGACAGCAGTTTTCCTTTGGAGAAGCCCATCACATTGGCTGGCCTGCTTGGACTAGGACTCCACCGTGATGGATACGACGTTGCGGCTGGGACGGCGAGCCGAAATGCAGCCGGTGGATTGGGCCGCTTTGGCCAACATTGGTTGGGACGTCGTCTTGATACCGAAACCGAGTCGCGTTGGATTATTGACCGTGGGGTTGGCGGGAATGATACTGTCCGCCTCCCACCGTAAGGACCGCTCGATGAATAAGTGTCCGATATGGTAACCCGATGCGTAAGTTTTGAAGTTGCGCTTTTTCTGTTTGGCCGAAGGCCATCTGTCACCATAGCAACGCCCCAGGAACGTAGAAAACCACGGTAATTTTGGCCGAAGGCCATATTCACAAATCACGGCGAGCCGGTGAATATGGCTTTCAGCCAAACAGATCCGTGATGGTCCAATTTCCTGGGGCGTTGCCCCAGGCTACGGTGAAAAAAGGCCTTCGGCCAAACGATTTATGAAAAGTGCGCAACTTCAAAATGCGTAAGCGAGGGATGCAGCAGCGCAAACGTTGAATGGCAGTTCATCCCTCGCTAACGCGTCGGGTTTCCAATCAAGCCAATCGCGACAGTTATTGATCGAACGGTCCTAAACCGTCTCGTTGAGATTCTCTTATCGCGTCGTCAGGACGAAAGACTTTCTGCCTCGGCTGGTTTCAAATGGGGTCGGAATCTACTGGCCAGGCTACTGGTATGGCCCGCGTGCACCACGGACGATCGGGTTGTCCCGACATGAACGTGAGGCAGGTGACTCGATACGTGATTCGGCTCATTTAGCTCGGCCAATCGGCCATCGATTTCGTCCAGTGAATCTCGAGTTGTGTGATCGTTTTGCCACAATCCCTCCATCTGGAAGATCATTCCTATCAACAAGGCGGCTTGACCAAGCAGGAAACTGGGAATGCCCATGGTCCAGAGATCGGGACGCTCCGCCACGAGAGACCAACCGATGAGAACCGAACCGCAGGCGAATCCAGCCAATCCCAAAGCGACGAAGGTTCTTCCCACGAACGATGGTTCGCGACGTTTGCCACGAAGTGGTGTCAGTGTTTTGGAGGACGGCGAATGAATCCCGTGGTCCGTGTAGCGGTTGTATTTTGTTGCGCCCACGGCGTGCCGGTCTGGCAGCTCGGCGAACGCCAATGGCGCACGGACGGCTGGTTCCGGCATCGTACTCGGTCGGCCCATTCCGCTGAGCGGCATGTTGGCTGCCAATGGTCGCCCCGTCGGAGCTGACCCTTGGTCTCGCAGCGGCGCCGGCTCGATGAGCGGTCCGCGCTCGGATACGGGCAGCGACACTGTAAGCGCCGGTGTTCCTAACGGAATTTCCAGTTCGGGTGTGGACTCACGCCCCAGCGTTGGTATCGGGTTTGGTGTCGGCTCTGGCGCGAAAGTAAGCTCTGGCTCATTGATAGATTTCGGTGTGTCCAGGATAGGTGAGGGTGTGTCCAGGATAGGCGTGGGCGTGTCTTGTATAGGCGTGAGCGTGTCCAGGATAGGCGTGGGTGTGTCTTGTATAGGCGTGGGTGCGTCTTGTATAGGCGTGGGTGCGTCTTGTATAGGCGTGGGTGTGTCTTGTATAGGCGTGGGTGTGTCCGGAATAGTCGTTGGCGTGTCCAGGATGGGTGTCGGCGTGTCCAATTCGGATGTTACCGGCTCGGCTGGTGAGGAGCCCTCTTGCTTGGGCTCCACCGCAGGCTCCGGCTCGGGCGGTAGTTCTGGCGTTGGCGGCAAAACCATCCATGGCCGTGAGGAGGTGTTGGTCAACATTGCGGTCACCGAGTCGACCGTCTCTTCGGCGATGTCCAGGTCGTCGTCGAGTTTCCAGTCGACGTCAAAATCGAGGAGGGATCGCTGGAGGACATCACGGACTTTGGACTCTTGACGGGCCAATTCCGTGGTGGCCAATGTTAATGACGATGCGGACTTGGCGGGCTCCGTTCGGCTGAACGGTTCACCGCACCGCGCACAAACCACCGCTTGGGGGTTTTGCGGCGAGGCCACACCTGGGACGTCTTGTCGGCAATCACTGCACCACATTCCGTATGCTCTCCGCTTATCCACCGCAGGTCAACTTCTGCCAGTCAGCTAGCGATAGTAGCGCCGTGTGCTGGCTCTGGCGAATCAAGGTGTAATGTCGTTATCGTCCACCGGGAGAGTTAAACTTTAACGATTGCGCAAAGTTTGCCGGCTTATTCGGTGTCAGTGATCTGAGAATGATATGGTTTGGTGTGGGTGGGTTGATAATCTTTGACCATCCACCGGACCAACAGGTCCAGATCCTCGGGGCTCAATCGTCCCTGATAGGCTGGCATTTCGTTTTTGTCGCCGTAGTGTTGTGCCGTGCCCGGATCGCTAATGAAGCTCTTGAGCCATTCGGCCGACCCATATTTGGCTAGATTTGGGTAGCCGCTGCCGTCATCGCTTCCTTCCTCATACTCGTCGCCGATCGTCGAGTGGCAGTTGGCACAACTGGTCCCAGTGAGGCCCTCGGACCAGTCACCGTCGACAGCCACGTCACGGCCTTTCGCTGCCAATTCTGCATCCACCTCGAGGTCACCTCGCCCGGTTTCGGATACTAGGAATTCGACCAAAGCCTGAAGAGGCTCGCTATTCTCCTCGGACATCAACTGGTCTCGATCGCCGGACCAGCTGGCCATCTCCGACTCGCTGGGATTGAGCACGTCCGCTTCATTTCCATCTTGTTCGGCATTTTTGAACCATTGGGAATTTCGCCAGGGTTTGAACACGTTCTCGTAATCGCAGACCACCGCTCGCATCCACTCACGCGAACCAAAGTTGCCCAAATCGGCGGCGGCTGGCGGGACCGTGACACGTTTTTTCGTCTCTTCGTCCGAAGTGACGACCAGTAACCCACGGCCATTGTGCCCGTTGTAGCGATGGCAGCTGGCGCAGTGACCGGCAAACAGTCTCGGCCCGCGCGTGAACGGATCGGCGCGCATCAATTCCACGGCGCCACTGGTCGGAATTTGATCCGGACCGCCGGCCAATTCGAGTGCCCGAGTTCCGTCGCGCTTCGCCTCCGCTAAGGCGGCGAGATGATCCGGATTGGTGGCATCTTCGTACATCGCCAGCCCGGTCAGTGAGACGATGGCCACCGCCAATACGCTCATGAAAATCACGTTGAATCGATGGCCGCCTTGAATCCAAGCGATCCAGGGAAACATGGCGATGATCGTCATCAGCAAACCTGGGATGTAGATAGCACCAAAGGCGACACCGAACTTACTGATCATTTCAAACTCAAGCAGACGAAACAGGAACAAGAAATACCACTCGGGCCGGGCGGCGGCGTAGGGCTCCGCCGGGTCCGCCGGCGCGCTCAGCTCGGCTCCCATGAAGAATGTCAACAACAGGATCACGGCCAGCACACCGAGACAGGCCACGCCATCGCGCAACACCTGGTCCGGCCAAAACGTCGTCTCGGGCGCCCGTTCCGAGTCTGGCACCGTGACGCCGTGACGCCGAAATACGGCGATGTGGAGGGCTAGAAACCCTATTAATAGCGCCGGTAGCAGGCCAGCGTGAAGAGCGAAAAAACGAGTTAGCGTGTGATGCCCGTAGCTCGAACCGCCTTGGGCTAACTGCTGCACCTGCGGACCGACCAACGGCGCGGAGCTGGCAATATTGGTGGCAACCTGCGTCGCATAGTAGCCCTTCTGATCCCATGGCAATAGATAGCCGGTGAGGGAGAGCCCCAGCACGATCTGCAAGAGGATCAGCCCCAACCAGTAGTTGACTTCGCGCGGTGCACGGTACGCCCCATCTATGACGACCTGAATCATGTGCACGGCCAGTAACACGACCATCAATTGAGCGGCGTAGTGGTGGATACCGCGCACGATCCAACCATAAACCATCACCTCTTGAATGTAGTAGACGCTTTCCCAAGCGGTCTGTGCGCTGGGACTGTAAGCGGTCCAGAGGCAAAACCCCGTCACGACCTGGACGAAGAAAGTGAAGACCAAGGTGCTGCCCCACACATAGCGCCAACGAGCGCCCCCGGGAATCCGTTCGTACAGAGCTTCGTGCAAGAACTGGCTGATACCAGTCCGATCGTCGAGCCAATCCTTCAGTGCGGAAATCATACTCGTACCTGCTCGCTTGTGCCGGTGCGAAAATCGATGTATCTCACGGCTATCTGTCCGTCAGCAGCGATCTTCGTCGTAAGTGAGTCCATGTTGCGCGGGGGAATTTCGTTGGTGCGTTCGCCTTGGATGTCAAAGGAGCTGGTGTGGCAGGGGCAGAAAAAATCTTTTTCGGCGGCGCGGTAGCCGACAATACAGCCGAGGTGTGGGCAGGTTGCATTAAACGCAATGAGTTCGCCCGCTGCATTCTTGCGTAGCCATACCTTGCCGATCGGGACATTGCGATGGAGATTCCAGGCGTCGGACTTGTCGGCCACCACTTTGACGAAAAGCGGCGTTCCATCGTCCGCCAGCGAATCCAAACGGATTCCCAAGGGAATCAATTCTCCTTCACCTTGCTCCTCCTTCTTGCGACTCAAGATTGGGTGCAAGAAAAACAGTCCGCCAGGTACCAATGGGATCAAGGAGACCACCGCTCCGATCGCGGCGGTCAAGAGGTGTGTGAAGAAGCTTCGTCGCGGCGGATCAAAATCGTCGTCGTCTTGTTCACGGTAGGTGGTCATGATCTTTCCCTTCTACTCACGGCCGACGGCGGGCTAACCCATGGCCTGCCGAACCGCGGCCAATACCGGTTCGCGGATCTCATCCAGGGATCCGTTTATGAAAGCGCCCGCCGCGGCCTTGTGCCCGCCGCCGCTGAATTTCTCGGCCACCTGACTACAGTCCATCTGGCAGCGACTGCGGAAGCTGAGTTTGAATCCGCCTTCGGGTTGGCCCACGAAAATCACCGCGGCCTCGGTTCCGGCGACCCCCAACGTCAGGTTGATGACGTCTTCGGTGTCCGTGGGGAGGGATCCCGTTGCCTCGTAGTCCGTGCCGTTCACGTAGGTGTGCACCAACCGTCCGTCGAGTTCCATCTGAATGCGGGAAAGGATCAGGCCTCGTAGGCGGACCCGTCCAGCCGAATCGCGTTCGTAAAGTTTCGAATAGATGTCGTTTGGCACGGCGCCAGCGGCCACGAGCCGGCTCGCAATCAGATAGGTGTTGGGTGAGGTCGACGGAAATCGAAACCAGCCGGTATCGGTGGCGAGTCCCGCGTATAGTGGTGTCGCCATCGCCGCGGTCAATTCGACATCCAGCGCATCGGCGGCTTCCACGACGAGTCGGGCCGTCGCCTCGGCCGACGTGTTCTTGAAATGCTCGGCCCCCAAATCATCCTCGCCGATGTGATGGTCGACAATGATCTTGCGGGCCGTGGTGGCCCGAATTACATCGCCCATGTCACCCAATTGTGCCCACGCGCTCGTGTCCAATACCATGTGCACGTCGGCGTCCACTAACTCTCCCAATTGGACCTCCTTGCCGATCGTCTTCACACGATGATCCGGATCAATGAACGCCAAGTTGGGCGGAGTGGACTGACCCATGACCACCTGCGTCTGTTTGCCGAGCTTCTCAAGAATCAGAGCCATTCCCAGGGCACTCCCCAACGCATCGCAGTCGGGCCGAATGTGGCTGGTGAGGATGAATTCTTGACTGCCGTGCACAATTTCAGCAAAGCCTGGCCAGTTAACGGTCATGTAGGGGACGCCGGTGGGGTTTGTGGGTGAGAGTGGTTAGGTGGGCTGTGTTCGAACGCTGGAACAACTCCTTCCGTTCTCGTCGGGCCGTCCATTATGCTTCGGTTGGCCCGAGGACGCTACCGGGTTTCGGGCGGATCTAACCGGCTCGTTTGGACCGCTCGCGGACATACTGGACGTCTTTGTGCAACTGTTCCCGCAGTTGCTGGACCGAGTCAAACGATCGGACATCGCGGACTCGGGACAAAAAATCGACCTCCAGCGGCTCTCCGTACAAGTTCCCAGTGAAATCGAGAATGTGAACCTCGACCTTGGTGGTTTCTTCCCCAAAGGTTGGATTGGGTCCCACGTTGATCGCCGCCGGATGAGGGATGTCCTGAATCCAGGTGCGCCCGGCATAGACTCCCGGCGCGGGGATCAACGTGTCGATGGCATCCAAATTGGCGGTGGGAAAACCGATCTGGGCTCCTCGAGACGCCCCATGGCGGACCATTCCGCGGAGCCTATACGGATGCGTCAAGAGTTGGCTGGCCAGGTCCATCCGGCCCTCCGCGATCGCCCGACGAATGCGGCTACTGGAAACGATCTCACCTTCGGTAACCAACGGAGCGACCACCTTCAGCTCCACGTCATGCTCGTCGCAAAGTTGCCCCAAAGTTTCAATGCTCCCCCCGCGATCGCGGCCAAAATAGAAATTGGGACCCTCGACGATGCCACGCGCCCCAATCAACCGCAGTATGATCTGGTCGAAAAACTCATTCGGCGTGAGTTGTAGCAGCGATGGATCGGTGGGGTAGGCCAAAACCGCGTCGATGCCCAACTCTGCCAGGAGGGAGGCTTTGCGGCGCGTCCAGGTCAGCGGCGGGGGAACTTCCTCGGGCCGCAATAATCGCACGGGATGCGGATCGAACGTAAACACGATCGCCGGACCATCCAGTCGACTGGCCATATGCGACAATTCCTCGACGATCCGCGCATGGCCGAGATGGACGCCGTCAAAATTTCCGATCGTAACGGCCCCGCCGCGAAGCTCGGAGGTGACGTCATTTAGGTCGCTGATGAGTCTCACGTGTTGCCTGCCCAGTTGTTGATTCCAGTTGTTGATTCTGCCAAGTTATCCGTGTGGAACGAATTGTCCGTCCAACGGACTGCCACAATTATCCGCGAGTATGACGGAGCAAGGCCCGTGGCAGCTGTTCCACGATATCCAACGCCGTCATGCCGATGCAACCGATGCACTCGGCGGCCAGGTCACCCGCAACACCGTGTAGGTGGGCTGCCAAACGTGCGGCGTCAAACGGTTGCAATGATTGGGCCAACAGGGAGGCGATCAGACCCGTCAGCACATCCCCGGAGCCACCGGTTGCCATGCCCGGATTGCCAGTCTCGTTGTGGACCGAGTTCGGGCCGTCGGTCACCAGCGAACGGTGGCCTTTGAGGATGATCGTGGCATTCAACTTTCGGGCCAATGCGACACATCTGGCCTCGCATGCCTCACGGTCGTGAACGTCCTCTCCAATGAGGCGGCGAAATTCTCCCGGATGGGGCGTCAGGATTCGAGGTCCGCCTACGGCCAGTGGAATATGCGGAGCCAGTGCATTGAGACCGTCGGCATCGACGATCAGTGGTCGTGAAAGATCCTGGAAGAGAGCACGGACAAGCTGGTCCAAATCGCTACTGCGTCCCAGTCCCGGGCCGAGCGCGACACATGTCGCTTCCCCGCAAAGCGAACTCAGTCTCGCCTCGGCTTGGCGGCTGATGCGTCCTTGGCCGTCCTCCGGGAGTGGTACCGTCATGTAGCAGGGGAAGAAAGAGGCGACGGTTTCCAAGCAGGAATCTGGTACGGCCACAGTGACTAGTCCAGCGCCGCCTTTGACGGTGGCCATACCAGCCAACGCAATGGCTCCGCTCATGCCACGCGAGCCGCCAATCAATAGTACACGCCCAAAATCTCCTTTATGCGAAGCAGCCGAGCGCGGTGGGATCGAGGGGAGAGGAGTTCGGTTCATCTGTATGGTTGCCGCCAGCCGATGTCTGGTTCGGGTCCAACCCCTTTAGGATTTAGGAATTCTTTTGGCGATCAGGCCGGCTACATATCCGGCCTTGAAGCCAGCGTCGATGTTCACAACGGTGACGTTGGAGGCACAGCTATTGAGCATCCCCAATAACGCCGCCAGTCCACTGAAACTGGCCCCGTACCCGACGCTGGTCGGCACCGCGATCACGGGACAGTTTACATGTCCCCCCACGACGCTGGGGAGAGCTCCTTCCATGCCAGCGACCACGATGATGGCATCCTGACGACGTAGCTCGGAGACTCGTGCCAACAGACGTTGCGGTCCGGCCACGCCGATGTCCTGGATGACCAACGGCTCGACGCCCATCCAACGCAACGTTTCCAGCGATTCTTCGGCGACAGGGCGATCGCTGGAACCAGCGGTCACGACGGCAACACGACCGGCGATCGACGCATCCACGGGGTCCCCTATCCGAAAGCATCGTGCGATTTCGTTGTACCGAGCATCCTCAAAACGTTGGCTCAGCGTGAGGGCCTTCTCGGCATCGACACGCGTGGCCAATACGGGATGCCCGGCGCCGCGTAGTTGGACGGCAATCTCCGCAATGGTTTCGGGCGATTTTCCCTCACCAAAGATGACTTCGGGAAAACCGCATCTTCGTGAGCGATCCAAGTCGACGACCGCGTCGTCGGTTCTCGCCGTCATGGCATCGGTCAGTGCCGCCAGCGTCTGTTCGAGATTTAGCCGGCCAGCGGCCAACTCACGACCGATCCTTTTGAGGTCCTCTGTGTCCATGAGCTTTATGGTAACGGTCGACGGTCCTATTGGAAAACAGCTCCAGCCCAAACTACCCTGGGCCGGTTTGTTTGCGAGTTCGCTTTGGCGAACCGCCTTGATCCCACTACATCGACCGATGAGAATGTCGTCTGGCTCGGCAAAACCACTTTGAACATTTCATGGGAACCGTAGATTATGCCAAGTTGTGTGCTCGCTTATTCGGGTGGCCTGGATACGTCCGTCATTTTGGGCTGGTTGCAGGACGAAGGTTATGAAGTCCACGCGGTCTACGTGGATCTTGGGCAACCGTGCGAGGATCGAGCGGCGATCTTGGAAAAGGCCCGTAATTGCGGCGCGAAGTCGGCCCAGATCGTCGATTCCCGCGAGGAGTTGTGCCGCGACTTCGCCTTCCCCGTGCTGGCCTGGCAAGCCAAGTATGAGACGATTTATCTGTTGGGAACCTCCATTGCACGCCCTTTGATCTCCAAGGTTTGTCTTCGTGTGGCGCGGGAGGTGGGCGCCCAGGCCTATGCCCACGGCGCAACGGGCAAGGGAAACGACCAATGTCGCTTTCAGTTGGCCGCCGAGGCGTTGGATCCCAGTGTCCAGGTCATAGCCCCCTGGCGAATGGAGAAATTTCGCGACGCGTTTCCTGGTCGGACGGAGATGATCGCCTATTGCCAACAACGCGATATTCCAGTCAAGGCATCGGTGGAGAAGCCCTACAGCTCCGATGAGAATTGTCTGCACATCAGCTACGAGGCGGGCCAACTGGAGGATCTCGAAGTGAACGGCGTGGAAATGGTCGAGTTTGGCATGACCGTGTCACCACGGCTGGCTCCAGACAAGATTGAGAAGGTGACGATCGGCTTCGAATCGGGCGTGCCGGTCTCGGTGAACGGAGACGCACTTTCCGCGTTGGCGATCGTCGAACGGCTCAACGACATCGGCGGTCGCAACGGCGTGGGGCGTATTGACATGGTGGAAAACCGATTCGTGGGCATGAAGAGCCGAGGTGTTTATGAATCCCCCGGCATGACGATTCTGTATGACGCGCTGCTTTGCATGGAACAGTTGACATTGGACCGCGATCTTGTCCATCTCCGAGATCGTTTGGCGCCGGAAGTCGCGGAGATGGTCTATTACGGATTTTGGTACACCCCCAAAATGGATGCGTTGTTCAGCTTGATCCGTGAGACCCAGAAGCCCATCACCGGCGAGGTCACCCTGAACCTCTACAAGGGGAACATCATGGTGGATGGCCGGCGCAGTCCCAACAGTCTCTACGACGAAGGGATCGCGACGATGGAAGGTGGCGGGTCGTACAATCAAACCGACGCCGAGGGATTCTTGCGGATACAAGGATTGCCGTCACGAGTTCAGGGCGCCGCGCGGCCGCGGTCGTTGTAATCGTCCTTAAATGCATCAATAACGGATCATTGGACCGGCATGTACCTGCTGGACAACCCAGTCTTACAACGGGAATTGGTCGTCAACCTGAGGACGTCGCGGTCGTTCGTTTTAATGCTTCTTTACCAGGCGTTGCTGGCCGCGGTGGTCTTGTTCGCCTGGCCCCAGGAGACACGCCTGCAGGCCAACGCCGAAGCGGCCCGGCGACTGGTCGATCTCTTCTTTCTCGGTCAATATGTCTTGGCTTCCTTGATGGCGCCCAGTTTCGCGGCCGCGGCGCTCACGGGGGAAAAAGAGTGCAAGACTTACGAGATGTTGTTGGCCACGCCGCTGCGACCGCCAGCGATTGTTTTGGGAAAGCTGATCGCCTCGTTGGCTCACCTGGCTATCCTGATCGTGAGCTCCCTGCCGATTGTGATGCTCTGTTTGCCGCTGGGCGGAGTCTCCTTTTACGAAGTGTTGGCAGCTTACTTGGGATTGATGGTGTCCGTGGTCACGTTCGGCATGATCAGCGTGGCATGCAGCAGTTATTTCCAGCGGACGGCTGCGTCGTTGGTAGCGTCGTATCTGCTGATCTTGCCGTTGGCGATGTTGGCCATTCTATTGTGGCAATCGTTGGCTGGCTCCGGAGAATTTCGTCTGGTCGTTACCGGCGTCTTCGCGCCCATCTGTGCAGTGACGTTAATTGGAATGTTGTTTGTTAGCACCAATCGACGGCTTCTGTATCCCCCGGACGTCGGCAGCGAAGGCAAGGACGTGGTGGATCTGGATCAGGAAGCCGAAGAGGTCGTGGGCCTGGTCATCCAAAGGGACCAATTCCCCGATTCGCTGTTCGCGCCGCCGAAACGAACCGAGCTATTGGACGACGGGGCGAATCCAGTCTATGACAAGGAGATTCACAGCGAGATTTTCAGCCAGGGGACGCTCATGTTACGGCTGGTGATCCAGATTAGCATGACGTTGGCGATTCCGATCATGGCTTTCACCTTGTTCATTTACCCCGGCTATTGCGCCTGGTTTGTGATCTATGTATTAACGTTCAATGTCTTAGTCGGGCCGGTCTTTTCGGCTGGAGCGATCACCGGTGAGCGCGAGCGACAGACGCTGGATCTGTTGCTCACGACAACCATCACTCCTTGGCAGATCCTGTGGGGGAAGCTGGTCGCGGGGCTGCGTATTTCAACCGTGTTGACGCTGTTCCTGGTCTGGCCGATGTGTCTGGCTTGCCTGTTAGTCGACTATTACTGGGGAAATCTGCTACCGGCGCTGGCCTTTCTGTCGACGATTCTGCTGACGTGTGGTACGACGGCCATATTGGCCCTGTTCTGTTCGGTATTGTTTCGCAAGACGAGCACCAGTCTCATGACGACCTATGCCGTCATCATTTCCCTCTTTTTTACTCCGTTGGCCGTCAATTTTTTTGCCGAGACCTTCTTTGTCGACGCGCCGGTGACTCCGTGGACGCGTGCCATGGGGGCGATAAGTCCTTTTTCAGCCGCCCTATCCATCCCGATGGTCGACTCCGATTTTTTCGGCGACGGAGTCTCTGAAGTGGAGGAAGGGCCGCAGTGGTTTGGCTTTGGTCGGTCAGGGACGTGGCGTATTTTCGCTGCTTATGTCTCCGTGACCGTGCTGTTAAATGGTGCGATCATGACGGCCATGATCTTATTGTTTCGATCCCGTTGGCTGGTTTCGCAGTAGGCCGGTGTGTTACAATCGGGCGGCGGACGGCCACCGGTGTCCGTGGTATCGAGACGAGATTTATTTTGGAGGTCGATTGCGGATGTCGTTGGAAATGACGGACGCGTTGCCTGATCGAAGCGCGTGGACGCAAAGGCATTTGTTGGATCTGGAGAGTCTTTCCGCCGAAGAAATCACCTTAATTCTTGACACGGCGGATCACTTTAAGGAGCTCACGGACGGATGTCGTCGCAAGATATCCGTTCTGGTTGGTTGCACCTGTTGCAACCTTTTTTTCGAGAACTCGACGCGGACGCGGACCAGTTTTTCTTTGGCTGCGCGCCGATTGGGAGCCGATACCGTCGAGTTTTCCTCATCCGAGAGCAGCGTCTCCAAGGGTGAATCGTTCATCGACACGGCGAAGACTCTCGAGGCCATGAATGTGGACGTGATGGTGGTCCGCCATGCCACTCCGGGCGCTCCGCATTTGTTGGCCCAGCACCTTGATTGTTCCGTCGTCAGCGCGGGTGACGGGCCGCACGAACATCCCACACAAGGACTGTTGGACATTCTCACGATTCGCCAGCACCGCGGTGACCTGGCCGGGTTAACCGTCGCCTTGGTCGGTGATATTTCGCATAGCCGCACAGCGCGTTCGAATATCTGGGCGTTGAAAAAACTGGGCGCCCATGTGATCGTCTGCGGACCCTCTACTTTGGTCTCTCCTTTTTGGGAAGAGGTCGGCGTGGAGGTGGCCTACGATCTAGATGAAATTCTGCCCCGCTGCGACGTATTGAATCTATTACGAATCCAGTTTGAGCGGCAAATCACGCGTCCGTTTCCGTCAGTCCGCGAGTACGCTTTGCTCTATGCCATGACGTCCGAACGAATGCGCTTGGCCAAATCCGACATTTTGATCACGGCCCCTGGACCAATCAACCGGGGCGTGGAGATCACCTCGGAGGTGGCCGATGGCCCGCATTCGGTGATTTTGGACCAGGTGACCAACGGTCTGGCGATCCGGATGGCCGTCTTGTGGTTGGTTGGCGGCGGTCGAAATGAGGTTTACCGATGAGAGGTCCGTCATGACTCGCGGCGTCATCATTCGCAACGGTCGAATTGTGGATCCGTCACAGGACTTGGATCGCGAGACAGATCTGCTGATCGAAGATGGCAAGGTGGTGGCCATCGGACACGACCTGGGCAATGCGGGGTGTACGATCGATGCCACCGGTTGGCTGGTTCTACCAGGCCTGGTCGATATGCACGTCGAACTGCGCGAGCCAGGTTTTGAAGAAGACGAAGTCATCCACACTGGGACCGCCGCCGCGCTTGCGGGAGGCTTTACCACCATTGCTTGCCTGCCCAGCACGGACCCGCCCGTCGACACACAAGCGGGTGTGGAGTTCATACTGCACCAGGCCCAGCGAGCGAATCACTGCCATGTCGCGGTGCTGGCTTCGGTCAGCAAGGGACGCGAAGGTGAGCAGTTGGCCGAGATCGGTTCGCTGGTCGCGGCCGGTGCGATTGGGTTTACGGACGCCCCGTTACCCATTCACAACGCCGAATTGATGCGTCGTGCTCTGCAATATTGCCGTATGTTTGATCGTCTCATACTGAATCGCCCCAGAGTCATCGAGCTGACCCGAAATGGCATCATGCACGAGGGGTTGGTTTCCACTCTTCTAGGGCTGCCCGGTTTGCCGGTCGAAGCCGAAGATGTAATGACCAGCCGCGATGTGCGGCTAGCGGAAGCCACTGGCGGACGGGTGCACTTGATGAGTTTGTCCAGCGAAGGGAGTGTTGAGCTAGTTCGCCGCGCTAAGGCTCGAGGGGTGGCCGTGACCGCGGATGTGAGTCCATCGCATATTGCGTTTGGCGACGAGGAGCTGCGCAGTTTCGATCCCAATTTCAAACTGGATCCACCCCTGCGCTCTCGCAACCATCTCGAGGCTTGCATCGAGGGGCTGGTCGACGGCACGATCGACTGCATCGCCTCCGCCCACGCACCTCGAGCGTCCGAAAAGAAGATGCTCGAACTGGACATGGCTCCCTTCGGAGCGATCGGATTGGAAACCGCGTTGGCCACCGTCAATTCGAGGTTGATAGAAACCGGGCATCTCAGTTGGTCCGATGCGGTCGCCAAGTTGAGCACGAACCCGGCGAGAATTTTGGGACTGGAGCACAAAGGTTCGCTGGCGGTCGGTGCCGATGGAGATGTGACGCTGGTCGATCCACATGCCGACTGGGTCGTCAACCCGCACATCTTCCAATCCAAATCATCGAACACACCGTTTTCTGGTTGCGAGTTGCGCGGCCAGGTGATGAGCACGATCGTGGGTGGCCAGTTGCGTTGCAGCGTCGCCGCGGAGAGTCGGATCGATGGTTCAACAGGCGGACTGGTCCGCCGATGAGGAGACGTTTCGATCAATGGCTCTGTTGATCGACGGATATAATCTGTTGCATGCTAGCGGGATTATTCCCAGCGGCATTGGATCGGGCACGCTGAGGCGAGCTCGACAGGCGCTCTTGAATTATCTGGTGCTAGTCCTGGGGCCGGGGGAAATCGCGAAGACGACCGTCGTATTCGATGCCCAATGCGCTCCGCCAGGCCTGCCAAGGGAAGTCAATCATCGGGGGATCCAGGTCCTTTTCGCCGACAAGCATGAGGAGGCCGATGACTTACTGGAGGAGTTGATCCAGGCGGATTCTTCGCCCAAGCAGTTGACGGTTGTGTCCAGCGACCATCGGATCCAACGCGCCGCTCGGCGTCGGCGTGCGGTGCCGATCGACAGTGACCAGTGGTGCGGCGAATTGGCGCGGCGCAATCGCGAGTTGGCTAAATCGATGGAAGTTGAACTGGCCGAGAACAAACCGCGGTTGCCGCTGAGTCGATCGGAAGTCGAAGATTGGCTAAGCGTGTTCGCGGGCGCGGACTTCATGGAAGAGGATCCGCGGTTTGAGACGTTGGATCCTACTGAAGCGGACCTGTTGGACCCGTTGAACCAATGTGGTGCCTATCTAGAAGATGACCCAGATGAAGCGCCTGGCCAAGCCGACTCCGTGGACCAGGAAGTGGACGACGAAGACATGACCGATCTCGGCGACGGGGAGATATTCCCTCCCGGTTATGGAGAGGATCTGCTGGAATGACGCCCTTGGGGACGTCCGCGGACCGGCCTACGTGTAGGAATCTAGAGGACGGATCTGGCCCCACCGGTGCACGCGTTGTGACGACCAGCTTCGCGGCGCTCACAAATGCTTCAGCGCTTTGTCCGAAATGTCTTTGCGGCACCAAGCACCGTCCCAGCGGATACACTTCACGCCCTTGTAGGCCTGGAGCTTGGCAGCCGAGATGGAATTGCCCAGCGCCGTGACGCCCAGCACTCGCCCGCCATTGGTCACCACTTCGCCCTCCGCGATGGCGGTTCCCGCGTGGAACACCTTGACATCGGTGAGTTTCTCGGCGTCGTCCAATCCGCGAATCGGTTTGCCTCGTTCGTAGCTGCCCGGATATCCGTCGCTCGCCATCACGACGCAAATGGCCGGGCGAGGGTCCCATTGGAGTGGTGAAATCTCCTGTAGCTTGCCGTCTAACGTGGCCTCGAAGACGTCCAGTAGATCGCTTTTTAGACGCGCCAACAACGGTTGACACTCGGGGTCTCCAAAGCGAACGTTGTATTCCAACACCTTCGGACCCTGGTGGGTAATCATGAGGCCAGCGTAGAGGATGCCCGAAAACGGGCGCCGTGACCGTTTCATGGCATGAACGGTGGGGACTAGGATCTTTTCTTCGACCAATCCCAGCATCTCTTCAGAGAGAATCGGGGCAGGGCAGTAGGCCCCCATCCCGCCGGTGTTGGGTCCTTGATCTCCGTCGTGAGCCGGCTTGTGGTCCTGCGCGGGCGGCAACATGAGAATGGAAGTGCCGTCCGTAACCGCCAACACACTCACCTCTTCGCCGCTCAATCTTTCCTCGATCACGAACTGATTGCCGGCTTCACCAAACTCCTTATGACTGGCAATCCGTTCAATGGCATCCAACGCGTCGGCACGGTTATGGCAGACAACGACCCCCTTGCCAGCGGCCAATCCATCCGCCTTAACCACGATAGGGACGTCCTGGTTAGGATTCGGATAACGCTCGTCAATGTAATGGACCGCCTCCTCAACATCTTGGAACGTGCGGTATTCGGCCGACGCAACGTCCGCCTTGTGAAGTAAGTCCTTACAGAAAACCTTGCTGGCCTCCAGCTCGGCGGCCTCTCGCGAGGGGCCGAAAACTCGCTGCCCTTCCAAGCTGAACGCATCCACAATGCCACTGGCCAACGGCGCCTCGGGACCCACCACGGTGAGCCCGACCTGGTTGTCCTTGGCAAAACGAATCAAACGTGTGAAATCATCGGCAGGTATGTCGATGTTCTCCGCATCTTGCTCGGTGCCCGCGTTCCCCGGCGCTACGAATACACGTTCCGTCCGAGAGCTCTGCGCCAACTTCCACGCCATTGCGTGCTCTCGACCACCATTTCCAATCACCAAAACATTCATGAATTGAGGTCCCGATTGCCGTTTTCCTGAGCGGTCGATGCAAGCCGCGTGATTCCAAGGGACGCCGCGTGATTCTAAGGGACACCGCGCCAATCGACTAGTCGCTGGCCCGCTACACCGGGTTCCCATTAATGGGTGGGGCGTGCTACCATACGCAGCCAATGGCGACTTTGGTCGCCCAACGGTTGCGCCATGGGGCCGTTTTTCGGTCTAGTCCGGGAGGCTCTGTCGTTTGACAATTAGCGGTTGACATTCGACGAACTCGAATTACAACTGTCTATTTCGTGAAAAATATCACAAAGTCCCTTCGCGACCCACGTTTGAAGGGTGTAAGTGTTTTTAGGGAAAGAGGTTGAGTCGACTCGTGAATTGTTCCCGCGACATCCTCTTTGGGCGACGAAAACGGCAATTGCTGGCGTCGATAACCAGTTAGAAACAGCAAGTCTCGGCACTGGAGGCCGTTGGGTTACGCGATGACCGATCCGAAAAAGATGTCAGCCGATGACGTTTTGGCTTTTTTGAGCGGCCAGAGTTCAGCCAGCCCCAGTGCGGCCGGCTCGGAAGGAGCGGCCGAAAAGGCAGCGGAACCCTCGGAGCCGCCGGCTTCTCCTCCCCCGTCTGGCGAGAACAAGCCCGGCGGCGAGATGAGTGTGGATGAGATATTGGCAGCTGCGCGCGGCGGCGGTGCCAAACCATCGGCCCAGAAAGCGGGCCCGATGGCAGCGGGCCCGACGGCAGCCGCAAAGGACAAGTCGCCTGGTGAAATGAGCGTGGCGGATGTGCTGGCGGCCGCTCGGTCTGGCGGCGGTGCGGAAGAGCCGCCTCCGGCCGAGAAGAAGAAACCAGCGGCCGAGAAAAAGGTTCCGGCCAAGGCATCTCCCAAGTCGCCTGCGGCGTCGACTCCCCGGGATACCTCCAGTATCTTGGCGGCGGCTCGCAAAGCGGACAAGTCGGGGCCAATGTCGAAGACAGAAGCCGCTTTGAAATCCCAAGCCGCTTTGAAATCCGAAGCCGCTTTGAAATCCGAAGCCGCTTTGAAATCCCAAGCCGCTTTGAAATCTCAGCCTGGCATCGCGGATGCGAAGAGAAAAGACAAGGGCAAGCCAGCGGCTCCTCCCATGCCGGAGAAGCCAGCCTACGCCAAGGTGGCGGCTGCTGAGCAGGTCGACACGGAGCGACGTGGATTCATGTTGGGTTCAGTCGTGGGGGTCTTTTTCGGATCCTTTCTGGCTGTTGGCTTTACGTCACTGGGGCTGTGCAGCGCTCTGGGCGGTTTGGGTTTGGCCCGCTTCATGTTTCCGAACATCCTGATCGAGCCGCCCAGTCGATTCAAAATTGGTTCTCCGACGGACTTCGCTCCGGAAACCGTGACCACTAAGTTCAAGGCCCAATATGGTGTTTGGGTCGTCAATGTCGAATACGAAGGCCAGCAGCAGATCAATGCGATCAAGTCGGTTTGCACTCATCTGGGTTGCACGCCGAACTGGTTGGAGGGTGAGCAAAAATTCAAGTGTCCTTGTCATGGAAGTGGATTTTATAAAGATGGGATTAATTTTGAGGGTCCTGCCCCACGGCCCTTGGAGCGGTATGCGATTCACCTTGCCGACGACGGGCAGCTGGAGATTGACAAGAGTAAAAAGTATCAACAAGAGATGGGTCAATGGGCGGACCCGGCCAGCTTTGTCGGGGTATAGCGGACAAGAACGGGCAGTTGCGCGGCATATTTTCGCCGCACGGTCCGCAGTGACCCAAAGCCAAACCACACTGCAGGCATCACGCCCGCCAACAAACAGGATGTTTCCCACCCGTATGGGCGAGGCCAGATTGGCCCTCATTTAGGAGCGCCCCGCAAAGGAGCGATTGAGACGACAAATGCCACCGCTTGGCGAGATCATTCGTAACTCTCAGATTTGGAAGAGTGTTTTTCGGCATCCCATGCCGGTCGACAGACGTAACCGCGTCGTCGTCATGTTGACCAACTTCTTTCTCCACCTGCACCCTGTTTCCGTCCAGAAGCAGGGGATCTCTTTGAGTTATACATGGTGTATGGGCGGCGTGACGTTTTTTCTATTTCTTGTGGAAACGATCACGGGCGTTTTGTTGATGTTTTACTATCGCCCTACCTTGGAATGGGCTTATGCGGATATTTTGGCGTTGCGTGATGTGACTTCTTTGGGAATCCTCCGCGAGATTCATCGTTGGGGTGCCCACGCCATGGTGATTACGGTGTGGTTGCATATGTACCGTGTTTTCTTGACCGGCAGCTACAAACCACCGCGAGAATTCAATTGGGTCGTCGGCGTCACCTTGTTGCTATTGACGTTGCTGTTGTCATTTACCGGGTATCTGTTGCCGTGGGATCAATTGGCCATTTGGGCGATCACGGTCGGTTCCAACATGGCTCGTGCCACGCCGTTTCTGGGCCACGAGGGACCGGGAGCCCAACTCTTAACGGTGGGAGGGATCGACATGATCACCGATGCCTCCGATGCTCGCTATGGTTTGCTGGGCGCCCGTTTTGTGGGCGAAGAGACGTTGAACCGCTTTTATGTTTTGCACTGCATTGCAATTCCACTAGCCGCCGCCCTGTTAATCGCCATTCACTTTTGGCGCGTCCGGAAAGATGGCGGGATCAGTGGGCCTATGTGACGCGGCGCCAGGCGAGAAGGCTCGTCCCGGCGGGCGCCACGCGCCGCCCTGGGGTGAATCCAAACCAATGAGCTTAGTTATGACGGAATGCACGGAATATGCACGTTAGTCCTGAAGAATTCTTAAGCGGCATCGCTGGCTTCCTAGGTAGCTATTACCTTCTGCTGGCCGTGATGAATGGAATTGCTGCGTTATACGTTTGGCAGAAGCTGGGGCGAGGTGGGCTGGCGATCTGTTGGACCGCGGTGTCGGCGCTCTTTCTCATCTGCAGTGCACTAGGCTACAGCGGCAGTCCTGCTTGGGTGCGCCCGATCACGATGCCCGAAATGATACGGGAGTTCGTGGACGGCCGCCTGGCGAATGCCGTCGTCTATTCGCTGGGAACCTTGTCGGGCCTGGTCGTGCTTTACCTGTTCCGCGAATTCTTCGTCCGACCTGTCGTGGCCTGGGTTGCGCTTAATCTATCCTTATTGGCCATGGGGATGTCGATTGTGGACCAGGAGTTCGCGGCGATCGTTACCAAAGCCGATAACGTCCCGATTGTGGCGATGGTTTTTCTGCTCGGCTTCTTCACCTGGTTGGCCGGATATCGCGCGGTGCGGAACGATCGTCGACTCGAGGAGGGACTGGAGCCGCTGGAGAAACTTGACGACGAAAAAGTGCTCGTGTGGCCCGATTTGGTTTACACGGAAATGATTTGCATGGTGGTCCTGACCGCCATCTTGATCCTGTGGGCAATTGGTCTGCAGGCGCCGTTGGAAGCGCCGGCCAGTAGCGTGAAGACGCCGAATCCGTCCAAGGCGCCATGGTACTTTCTTGGATTGCAGGAAATGCTGGTCTACTTCGACCCGTGGATGGCGGGAGTGGTGCTTCCTAGTCTCGTGGTGTTTGGGCTGATGGCGATTCCATTTCTCGACTTCAACAAAGAGGGCAACGGCTACTACACAATAAAACAGCGAAAATTCGCTTATATCGTTTTTCAGATCGGTTTCCTAGAGATTTGGGTCACCTTGATCGTGCTGGGGACGTTTCTTCGCGGGCCCAACTGGAATCTGTTCGGTCCTTATGAGTTTTGGGATCCGCATAAAGTCGAGGCGTTGAACAATGTCGATTTGTCACAGTATTTCTGGGTCAAGATGTTGGGGATGGCTCGTCCCAGTGCTCCCGAGGGGGCTGAATTTGGGACTCAGATCCTATGGATTATGTGGCGTGAGATGCCCGGCATCGTGCTGACCGTCGCCTATCTGTTGGTTTTGCCTCCTGTCATGGCGCTCACGGTTCTTCGCAAGTTTTTCGTCAAGATGGGATTCATCCGTTTCATGGTGCTGTCCAATCTGCTGCTGATGATGGCCATCTTGCCGATCAAGATGGCATTGCGCTGGACGATCAACTTGAAATACATCATCAGCATTCCGGAATATTTTTTGAATTTGTAACAACGGGGGAAGACGCCCGGAGAAGAAGAAGCAGAAATCATGTTGACGCGCTGAACATGGCCTTATTCGGCCAGTGTTTGGGTCGTCAATGTGCGACCTCGCTTTCTCCTCTAACAAGACCTGTCCCCCTGGACGACGGAGCGGTGGGATATGCCCGCAACGGAACAGACAAAATACAATCAGCAGTTTCTCCACGTCGTTTTCGGTGTGACGGGATTGGTGATGCTGATCGCGACCATCTGGATGTTCGCCAAGGATCACAACCGCGAGTGGAAGATAATCCAGCGGCAGTCACGATCCATCGAGAATGAACTGACTCGCTGGCGGATTCGCGAGGCGGATTCCATCGCGCGGCGGCAGGCGTTCGACGAGATCAACGGTCTTTTGTCACAGATCTCGGCCCAGGCGCCGGAAGAGAAATTATACGCAGCGTATAAGGGCGAGCTAGAAAACGAGGCGCGGCGATTGGGAAGCGATCCTCCCACATTTACTGGCTTGGATGGCATTTACGAGGATTTAGTGGCTACCGCGGCCGAGGCAAAATCACTCCGTGCGCGGGCCGTCCGCGGCCAGACCAAACTGGACCATCAGCGGACCGCGATCGAGTCGCTCCGTGCGGCGGCCGAAGCGGCGGCCGATGAACAGCGCGCGGCGGCGGAAACGGCCTTTCGACAGTCGATCGAAACGCTGAAGACCGCTCAAGAGGAAGCCGAGCAGGCCGATGTTGCCGCGGATGAAGCCGAGGAAGTTGCCAGCCAGTTGCGGGGACGTCTGATCGCCGGTCCAGGTGTCATCGGCCAACTCGCGGGGACTCGAGGTCTCCGCTATTACTTTGACAAGGCCAAGCTGCGAGAGGAGATCCTTTCCACGGATCGTAAGTTCAAATCCGCGGATTTGGATGCGAAAAAGGGGACGAAGGGGCTCGCGATTCGGGACGGTCGAACCGAAGAGATCGAGGAGGCCCTGCAGGGAACGATTTATGAAATCCGGGCCGAATTGGACGACCTCACGTCGGCTCGTCAGGCCGCCACCACGCATCGAAAGAATCTGCAGAAAATTCTCGAGGCGATTGATTATGCCGAGTCGCTGTTAGTCAGCCAGTTGGAGGAAAATACGGCGGACATGACTCGACTGGAGACGTCACTGAACGAACGTAGTGCGACTTACTTCACTGCCAGCTTTCCTTATCTCGGCAAACGGTGGCTTGAGTTACCCATCGTCGATGCCTTCAATTCACCTTTGAAGATTGACAATCTGTGGACCGACGGACTGACGGTGCCCAACGGCAGTTTCGGCAAGGTCCGCCGCTTTGACCGTTGCACGACCTGTCATCGCGGCATTGACAAAACCATGCCCGGATCGGCGGTGGAGCCAGCCTACACGGCGGCGCATGAGTATCGTTTCACCCTCTTTACACCCAGCTCGGAGCCGCAACCCATTATCGACGGGGAAGGACTCGAACATCCGAACACGCTGGAGAATGTTTACGGAATCCGCTTGTCACCAGGGTTGATCAATAAAAACGAACTGGCCGTGAGCTACGTCGAGCCGCAAAGTCTGGCTGCCAACGCGACCATGCAGGACGCCCAAGAAGGTGAGTCTCCCGCCCACGGCCTGCGCGTCGGAGACGTCTTGACTTTCGTCGGTAAAGACAAGGTGTTGTCACAGGGCACCGCGGAGAAATACTTGTTGTACGGTATCGATTGGGGGATGCCCCTGACGGTGACGGTACGGCGAGGGCTGCCAAACCCCTATGCTTCCCATCCTCGATTGGACCTGTTTGTGGGTTCGCTCAGTCCCCACAAACTGTCGACGACCGGATGTACCGTGTGCCATGAAGGTCAGGGGAGCGCCACGGATTTCAAGTGGGCTTCTCACGCACCCAACGGTCCAGCTCAGGGCGACGATTGGGCCCGTGAGCATGGGTGGTTCGACAATCACCATTGGATTTATCCGATGTATCCAGCCCGGTTTGCCGAGAGCGCGTGCCTTAAGTGCCACCATGAAGTGACCGAGCTGGAACCGAGTGACCGGTTTCCCGACCCTCCAGCCCCTACAGTCACGGCTGGATTTCATCTGATCGAGAAGTATGGCTGTTTCGGGTGCCACGAAATCAATGGCTATGACGGTCCAGATCGTCGCATTGGCCCCGACTTGAGATTAGAGCCTAACTACTTCGCGGCGGCCGCGGCGATTACCGCGGACCCCGGATTCGCCAGCCTGACGGATGAGCAGCAAGAATGGGCCAGAATTGTGGCGCGCCAACCCTACCGTGACCAGGTGCGGAACCAACTTCGCGCCGCGGTGCTGGAAGATGCGGACTTGGAAAGTTCACGGCTGACGCCTGCTTCGCATCAACTGGCCAGCGCGCTGGAGGACGTCGAGTCACCGGGAAAATATCGTAAGGTGGGCCCCACGCTCCGTTACACGGCCGCCAAGGTTGGCGAATCGTTTCTTTACGATTGGGTCAACAATCCAACTCATTTTCGCCCCTCTACTAAGATGCCTCGCTTCTTCGGGCACTGGAATCATTTGGCCGATGAGCAAGACTTGGAATTGACCCAGCGTTACGAGCCGGTCGAGGTGCTGGGCGTCGTGCGGTACCTGATGCACTATAGCCAGCCGTTTGAGTATCTACCCGCTGAAGAAGGAATGGATCATGGCTCGGCCGACGACCAGGTGGCGCGGGGCCAGCTCATTTTTGAGACTCGCTGCGTGGCCTGCCATCAGCACCAGTCCATGCCAGCGGCGGAGTCGACATTCGGCCCCAATCTGTCCAACATTGGTGACAAGCTCTCCGCAGCCGCTGGCACACCGGACGGCCAGGCTTGGTTATACAGTTGGATCAAACAGCCATCCCATTACAACCCTCGCACTAAGATGCCGGATCTCTTTTTGGATCCGATCACTGACGAGAATGGCCAGACGACCGATCCAGCGGCCGACGTGGCGGCATTTCTAATGTCCAGTACCAATGGCTGGCAGCCCGCTCCGTCAACCGAACAGGGGTTGGCCGACACGGAAGCGACCCGCCAGGCGGTCGACGACCTGGCCCTCGAATACCTGAAAGCCGCTTTCTTTGAGGTCGAGGCCCTACGTTACCTTGAGCAGGGAATTCCCGAGCGCATGCGAGATTCTCTCAAGGGTGCCGAGGTTGAGTTGGTGGGCGGCGCCAGCGAGGAAGCCAAATTGCGGTTCATCGGCCGCAAGACAATCGCCAAATATGGTTGCTACGGTTGTCACGATGTGCCGGGATTCGAAACCGCCAAACCGATCGGCACGGCACTCGCCGAATGGGGACGCAAGGAACCATCCAAATTGGCCTTCGAGCATATTCTGGAGTACTTGCACCATGGTGGGCACGGCCATGCCGCCGGGCATGAGACATCGCACGCGGAGATAGGCGACGAAGAGGATCAAGATGTTTCCAACCAGGGGGATGCCAGTGCCGGGGATGCCAGTGCCGGGGATGCCAGTGCCGGGGATGCCAGCGACGCCAGACCGTTTGACGAATCGTTTTACGCCGAACGGCTGAACTCGCACGATCGCGCCGGTTTC
>Ga0310121_10000845_pt1 | contig 32619 bp, 27 predicted proteins | sample CB27_Tmax_986_MG_FD_203504 | JGI IMG/M metagenome (GOLD analysis project Ga0310121, IMG submission 203504) | Marine microbial communities from Western Arctic Ocean, Canada - CB27_Tmax_986 | ecosystem: Environmental > Aquatic > Marine > Oceanic | place: Canada: Western Arctic Ocean | collected... | reverse complement strand
GCCGAAGGCCCCAATCCCTGGGTGCCAATCACCAGAATCACGCCCCTGCAAGCCCCTTGGCCGGGCTGCGCGCCTATTGTGCGCGGACCTTTCTCTCGCAGCCACTGTTTTGGCCGCCTCGTGTTCCTATGTCTCAGCCCTAATTGATGGCCGGTGGCGGCAACCGCGCGCCTGTTGAGCCTTTCGCTTTCACCGACCGGTCCACCGTACCGAGAGGGTTCATACCCAAATCAAAACAGGCACGAATGGTGGGCCAGGCTACCGGCCTCGCTCCCATCGCTTAGGGTGGTTGTTCCACTACGGGGGGGGGTATTTGTCGATGGGAGAGATGCCGGTAGCCTGGCCAGCAATGGCCCGCCGTTTTCGCACCCCGCCCCGCCAGCCTGAAACCTTGAGACGATACTTTGGGAACCGGGAAAAAACGGTCCAAAACTACCGGCCACACCGTTGCGACAGCCAGTCGGCCGGATTAAACTTCCTAGGAGTCGGAGCGTTTGAGGACATTGTCGCGCACCTCCGGAAGATCACCTGGCGGGGCGACCTGCTGGTGGTGATGTGTGCCGGGCCGGTGTGGCAGGTCGCGCATCGATTTATGGGGCGTTCATCGTCCGAGTGGGCGGTGTGTCGGGCCGTCAAATACGCTGAACCGCGAACCGATAGTATTCTGGTTCGCTTGAAACACGGACTCCATGCGCCTCGCCGCGAAAGAAGGGTCAATGGCACGCAAAAAAATCGCGCTGACCACGGGGATTACCGGGCAGGACGGCAGCTACCTGACTGAACTGCTGCTGAGCAAGGGTTACGAAGTCCACGGCATCATCCGCCGTTCTTCGACTTTCAATACCGGCCGCATCAATCACATCTACGAAGATCCGCACGTCACCAATGCGCAGCTGAAGCTGCATTACGGCGACCTGACCGATGCGAACAATCTCCGCCGCGTGCTTGACGAGGTCCAGCCCGACGAGGTGTACAACCTCGCCGCCCAGTCGCACGTGCACGTCAGCTTTGACATGCCGGTGTACACCGCCGAGGTGAATGGCGTTGGGACGTTGAAGCTGCTCGAGGCGATCCGGGAGTTCCAGGATTACACCCGCCGCCAGGTCCGCTACTACCAGGCGGGGACCAGCGAAATGTTCGGTCAGATCCAAGAGAACCCCCAGAAGGAAACGACGCGTTTCTACCCGCGTAGCCCCTACGGCGTGGCCAAGGTGTACGGGCACTGGATCACTGTGAACTACCGCGAGGCGTATGGCCTCCACGCCAGCAACGGCATCCTGTTCAATCACGAATCGCCACGCCGCGGCGAGACCTTCGTCACCCGCAAAATCACCCGCGCCGTGGGCCGTATCAAGCAAGGTCTGCAGGACAAACTGTTCATGGGCAACCTCGACGCGAAGCGCGACTGGGGCTTTGCAGGCGATTACGTTGAAGCGATGTGGCTGATGCTCCAGCAGGATCAGCCGGACGACTACGTCATCGCGACCGGCCAGACGCACACTGTACGCAGCTTCCTCGAACTGGCCTTCGGCATGGTGGAGTTGGATTACCAGGACTTCGTCGAGATCGATCCACGTTACTTCCGCCCGACCGAAGTGGACATCCTGCTGGGTGACCCGACCAAGGCCCGCAAGCAGCTTGGCTGGGAGCCGAAGATCTCGCTGGAAGAACTGGCACGGATGATGGTCGAACACGACATGGAACTGGCAGCGCAAGAGAAGACACTCCGCGACGCGGGCCACGAGCTTCCGGCGCAGGTCGGGCACGATCAGTAACACTGGAGCGTCCCCTTGGACTGGACAAGACTGCGGGTTACCGTCACCGGCGGAGCGGGGTTTCTCGGGCAGGTGGTCTGTTGCAAGCTCGCCGAGCGGGGTTGTACGCAAATCGCTGTGCCGCGCCGGGTGGACTACGACCTCACGCAGGAAGCACACGTCGTGCGGATGTACGACGACTGCAAGCCGGATGTGGTGATCCACCTCGCGGCAGAGGTCGGCGGCATCGGTGCCAACCGCGACCATCCTGGCCGATTCTTCTTCGCCAACATGGCGATGGGCATGCACCTGATCGAGCACGGCCGACAGCGGGGGATCAAGAAGTTCGTGCAGGCCGGTACCGTCTGCGCTTACCCCAAGCACACTCCCGTGCCGTTCCGTGAGCAGGAACTGTGGAACGGCTATCCGGAAGAGACCAACGCACCGTACGGCGTGGCAAAAAAGGCACTGTTTGTCATGCTCGACGGGTACAAACGTGAGCACGGCCTGAACAGCACCGTGCTCGTTCCGGTCAACCTGTACGGCCCCGGTGACAACTTCGACCTGCACACCAGCCACGTGATCCCCGCGCTGATCCGAAAGTGCTGCGACGCGGTCGACCGCCAGAACGAGACGATTACCTGCTGGGGTACGGGCTCGGCAAGCCGAGAGTTTTTGTATGTCGATGACGCGGCTGAGGGCATTCTTGCGGCAACCGAGCAAATGGACGAGCCCACCCCGATCAACCTCGGTACGGGCAGCGAGATCAAGATCAAGCAACTGGTCAAACTCATTGCCGAGTTGGCCGGCTTCAACGGCCGCATCGAGTGGGACGCGACGAAGCCCGACGGCCAGCCCCGCCGCTGTCTCGATATCCAGCGGGCCGAAGAGTTGCTGGGCTGGCGTGCGGCAGTTGACCTGCGCGAGGGATTAAAACGGACCATCGAGTGGTACCGCGCGCAGGACACTGTGCGTGAAGTACAGTATGGATAGACGTCTAAGTCGTAAGTTCCGAGCGACGCATTCGGCACGTCGATTTCTCACGCACGACTGGAGACTCAGACCTCACGACTTATGAAGATTCTCTTTGTTAATCAGTTCTACTGGCCGGACATGGCTGCGACGGCGCAGCAGATGACCGACCTTTGCGAGTATCTGGCCGAGCGCGGACACGAGGTGCGGGTGGTTTGTTCGCGTGGGCAATACGACGCCGGCTCGGGTCGCAGCACACCCAAACGCGAGACCCATCGTGGCGTACGCATCCATCGCTTGCGCGCGCCGAGCTTCGGCAAAAAGAGCAATCTCGGCCGCGTGCTCGACTACGCCGGCTTTCACCTGCTTGTCGGGTTGTGGTTGTTGGTGTTCGGCTGGCGCTACCGGGCGATTGTTACGCTCACCACACCGCCACTGATCGGTATCTACCCGTTGTTGCTGAAGTGGCTTTCGTTCGGCAAGGTGCGCCACGTGAGCTGGGTGATGGACCTGCATCCGGACCTGGAGTTCGACCTCGGGCTGTGGTCGCGCAAGAATCCGCTGTACGTGACGTTTTACTGGCTCAACAACCTGCATTTCCGCCATGTCACGGCCACGGTGGCGCTGGGCGAATCGATGGCCAAGCGCATACGAGCCAAACGCGTGAAGCCGGAACGGCTGCACGTGATCAGCGTGTGGAACAGGGCTGATGAGGTGAAGCCGATGCCCCCCGGGAGTTCGCCGTTGCTTGCCGAACATGGCCTGGCAGGGAAGTTCGTGGTGATGTACTCGGGCAACGCGGGCATCATTCACGACTTCGACGCGGTGTGCGAAGCGATGAAGCGGCTGTCGCAAGATCAACGTGTGCATTTCCTGTTCGTCGGCGCCGGGCTGCGGCTCAAGGAAGTCAAGCAATTCGTCGACGACCAGGGGCTGAAGAACTTCACGCAACTGCCCTACTTCCCGCGCGAGCAACTCGATGCTTCGCTGGCGATGGGCGACGTGCATCTAGTGACGCTTCGGGCGGGCATGTCGGGCGTGGCGGTGCCGAGCAAGACCTACGGGATCATGGCCGCGGCCCGAGCGGTGGTCTACGTCGGGCCGGACGACTCGGATACCGCGCACCACATCGAAGCCGGCGCGTGCGGGTATGTGATCCAGCTGAACGACGTCGACGCGCTGGTCGCGACAATTCGCGATTTGGCCGACAATCCAGCCCACGCGGCTCAACTTGGTCAGTCCGGGCGAGACTACTTCTTCAAGCACCACGAGATGTCGGTGTGTTGTGGTCAATGGGCTGAGCTGTTGGAGTCGCTGGACGGATACCCATCTTAAGCCGCGGGGTCGAGGAAGCTCCCCATCGCCGGTTTGGTGATCGTGACCGCTGTCCCGGGCGACGTTGTAGTCGCAAGACCTAATCCGTAAGTTCGTCGGACCAGACCGACAGCTCGTTGAGAATTACGCTACCGTAGGTTGTCGCCATCGCCACGTCGAGCGCATCGCGCCCGTGCCCGACCGCAATGCGACCAATACGTCGCTCGTTGTTTCTGGGATCGAAAGTCCACCAGCGGTCGCCTAAATACGCTTCAAACCAGGCATGGAAGTCCATCGGATACATGGGCTCCACATCGATGTCGGGCAAATACCCGAACGTGTAGCGGGCCGGGATGTCGAGTGCCCGACAGAGCGTCACCGCGAGGTGAGCAAAGTCGCGGCAGACACCAACGCCACTCTCGAACGCGGCGTGGGCCGTCGTGAGCGATGTGCTGCTGCCGTATCGGTACTCCAAGTGGTTGTGGACGAACTCGTTGACCTCCTGCACACGTCGGTAGCCGGGTGGTGTCGAGCCGAAGAGCTCATACGCAGTCGCTGCCATCTCGTCGGAAAGGCAATAACGGCTCGGTGCTGTGTAGACCAGCACGTCGTCGGGCAGGTCAGCCGGCGGGAGTTCGGGCGCATCGGGGTCAGCGGCGTCCAGCGTCGAGGGCGTCCTCACGAGCGCATCGTAACGCAGTGTGAATTCTCCCGGCGGCACGGTGAGGCGCTGGCAGATATTGCCGTACAAGTCGACGTATTCGTGGCGGTCGACATCGGGGGTCGTCTCCCACGACTCCTCGATCAGCTCGTGCACGTCGTCTTTGCGCGGCTGTACCTGGAATACGGCGGGCGTGCGCTCGGGTGCCAAGTCGCAAAACTTGCATCCGACTCGTACCCGAATTGACTCGTCCACGATAACCTCCTTCGTGGCGCAAGCCTAAGCGTGCTGGATCGGCAAGTGACCGGTGCCTGCGTTCGTGATTCCAGTGTCCCTGTACGCCGCGAGCGTGCGCTGTGCGATTCACATCTACGGAAGGAATTCTAATCCCGTTGGTTGGGCGTCACCAGGATGCGTGGACATTTTTGGGGAGTTTTTTTGCCCAGTTTCCACCGTGGCGTCCCCAGGTTTCAGGCTGTGACGCCCATCTCGGAAGGGTCGTTGTAAGGATCAATAATGGGATCTTCTTCGGCTTCGTGGGTGAATGTAAACGTCGGGACGACGAGTGTTCCCCGGTCACTGACGACCTCGAGCAACGCCTTGACCAACGTGCTCGGGGTTCCCTGGACGCGGCCCATCGTCCGTATGGCAGAATGAACGAGAACGACGTCGCCGGATTTGACTCCCGGTTGACGGAGCCCTGCCACGATGTCGGCTGGGATCAGTTCTGATTCAGCTTGACCTGGTCGGTATCGTGACATGTTCGCAGCCTTTGCTGTCTAATTGTCCCGTCGTAAAAAATCTGCAACAGGTGTGGAACTTGCGCAATCGTGGAATCACGCAACCCACCAGACCTCCGCTGACCCAACAATTACGTCGAAATCCTTCGTAATTTCACCGGCATGAGAAACAAGGTGAAGGCGTCTCTTGCTGTCGTCACACTGATGACACTGTGTCGCGATACCGGGGCGCTTCTGGGAGCGTTTCTCGTGGGAACCCCTGGAAAACCCGACGATTCGCGGTGGATTCGAGATGTTTTTCGATTTGGAACGCGCTTTGCAACTTGTTCAAGCCAGCAGACCTGATTCGGATCGCAAACGACCCATTTAACGCCTTGTTTTTTGTCCAGAGACGCAGGAGAAAAGAAAATGAAGAAAATCGCACTAGCATTTGCTGTCGTGATCGGCTTGGGATTGGCCGACATGGGGATTTCCCAGGCCCAAGCAGCCGGTTCATTCGGCTTTTCCATTGGCGGTGGCCGGCACCACGGCCGTCACCACGGCGGCCACTATGACTGGCACAACACCAGCCACTACGACTGGCATCCCGGCCAGTATGTCCGCCATCGCAACCATTTTGATTATTATCCGGGCCACTTGGATTGGCATTCGACCGGCCACTACGACTATCGCCGTGGCGGTCACGGATGCTACCGCCACTGGTAACGCCCGGTGGGAACTCTGGTCCACGGATAGGAATTCTGGTCCCTGGCATTGAGTTCATCCAATTTGCATCGACTACCGTCCGGCGCTGGCTCACCCGCGGCACTCATCGCGTGTAGTAACAGTGCAACGCGGACCGCGATGACAGCGACGACGACCAGTAACTCAACGATTGTGGAACCACGTCTGGAATGCGATATCTGACGCCAGTGGTTGCTGTTTGCGGTGAAAAATGAGATACGGTTCCCCGTGCCGACCAGCGGTAGCCGGAGAAATCAGCAGCCAACACCGGGCCGAGTTTAGGCAATCTCAATCGCAAGACCGGATCACCACGATTCTGCAAGTCATTGGATTTTGATGTTACGGCAGAAAATTTCCGCGCCCATTGACTGAAAGGCAATCTTGCCTCGGATCAGTGGGCTCTATTTCTTCGATGGGTCATTCCGACCTGGCCTCTCCACCTCTCGCAACGGTTGACGACTTTGCCATTGACGACCTTGCCATTGACGACATGGACGGGGGCGGTTTCGTTTGTTAACACCAGTCCTGGTGAAACGTTCTCAACAGGGGAATTTCGTTCCCAGTCCAACGCGGACAGCTGTTCCGACTTTGTTCCGGTCGGTTCCACAGGGTAACGAGCTTGGCAGGATCTTTACACCCGCTGGCGGAGTAAACGGCCCGCCGCTCCCAGGCTCTTGAGCTTTACAAAGGCCTCGTCGAGTGGGATTGCATGGTCCTTGCCCGGTGAGAATCCACAGTCGGGCGTCAGCATCAACCGCTCCGCGGATACGTGCTCAAGTGCCTTCTCCACGCGCTTTACGATCGTCTGCGGGGTGTCAATTTCCTCGAAGCGAACATCCACACATCCCAGTCCGATGCGCACCTCTGTGGGCAATTCCCGCAGCACCACTACGTCCCCGGCCGCCGGAATACTGAATTCCATCATCAGCTGGTCGACGTTGAGCTGCCTGATGTGGTCCAGGATCGACTCGTAACCACCAGCCGCCCCCCAACCTTGCCGACCCCAGTTGCGCCGGCAGAGGTGCACCGCCAGCGTGACTCCCTCCACGCCCTCGACAATGGCATTGATCCATTCGACGGCCTTGCGCATCTCGGCCTCGGGGTCGTCAAAAGTGGCCCGGATTTCCGGATCGACAAGCACGCACAAATGGGGTTCATCAAGCTGGATCAGGTCGACACCTATCTCACGAACCGCCAGCAACTCCCCTCGTATTACCGGCACCAGCGCCTCGCAAAACGCATCGCGCGTGGGATAAGCAGCGGTTGAATGATCCGGTTCCCACATCCGCTGACCAATCAAGTAGGGAGAGGGAAGTGCCACCTTGACGGCCCGGTTGGTATTGTCGCGAAGAAATCGTGCTTCCCCGGCCACGATTCCTGGTTGCCGGGGTGTCATGACCTGGGTCACCACCTGGTGGTAACCAAACAGCTCCCGCTCTATCCAATCAAAGCCGTGACAGATCTCGGCAATCACGTCGATGTATGTTTCGCGACGCCATTCTCCGTCCGAGATCATGTCGATGCCTGCCTGCTCCTGGAGTCCGATCACGAAGCGGACCGCATCATCGGTACGGGCTTGTAGATCTGACGAGGGAGATGCTTCGGCGGTGGTCCGGGCCACCAGCAGATCCTTGACGTATTGTGGGCGTGGCATACTACCGATCACCGCGGTGGGAAATAGTGGGAGCTGTTTGTTCATGGTGATCTTCTCGCGCTTAACAAGGCTCGCTGGCAGAGGGGAACGCTGGCTGAGACAATGTACTTACGCCTTTTTTGTCCATCGTCAGGAACAACCTCGATTCCGCGTAGCAACTTTCACTCCGGGAAGGAGCTTGAGTTTATTCCTGCCGTTGGTGCCAACGTTGCCACGCAGCGCCAGGCCGGTCGACACGAAAGCTCACCAGGCGCTGCTGTTTCGCTTCGGTCACGTAGGCGGTGCGGCCGTCGGGGCCACCGAAGCAAATGTTCGTGGGATGCTCTCCAAGGACGTCGATTTCTCGAAGGACTTCGCCACTGGGAGTCAGCTTTACCACGGTGCCCTTGCCGTGGCGAGTGATGTACAAATTGCCGTCGATGTCGCACCGCATGCCGTCGAAGCCATAATCGTCGAACTTCTTGATGAGCCGTTTATCCTGCAGGCCGGTCGCCGTGATCGTGAAGGCCCACAAATTGCGTTGCACGCTCTCGTTGACGTACAGTGTTCGGCCGTCCGGACTGACTTCAATACCGTTGGTCGTTCCCATATCGGCCGCTAATCGCGTGACCTTGCCTGACGGGTCGATCCGCCAAAGTTGGCCTGTGTTATCGCCCCAGTTTGGATCGCTAGCGTAGAGGACACCGTCGGCATCGATCGCGAGGTCATTGGGTTGATTCATGCCGTCGTGTTGGGCCAATACGGTGACTTCTCGTGTAGCTGGGTCGATCTTCAGCACATTGTGACGGACGTAATCGGCCACGAACATCTTGCCCTGCGAGTCGAAGCGGATGCCGTTACCAGCGCTGTTGTTGGGGAGCGTCACGAATAATTCGGCCTTGCCCGCCGGAGTGACTCGGCCGATGTTCGACCGGTCACGGTAACTGACGGCAAAAATATTCCCAGCCGCGTCGCACGCCGGCCCCTCGATTCCCCCCGTAAATTCACCCGACTCGGTGAGCGGCGTGGCGACAAATAGCGGAGCGTCATCAGCATGCAGTAATGGACTGAAAAACAGGACCGCGGCGACACCGTAATGACACAATCTCATAATGAAGGCCTCGTGAAAACCAACGATGGATGGGAAAATAGAGACAAACGAAAACCGAGCAGATGTAGTTCTGTCGCCTTGGTGTACAACCCTGAACTGGGCACCCCATTGGGTCGCTTTCCGGAACCGGCGGATGGGATGTAGTGGTGTCCAACAAGTGACCCTATTTTCCACAGATTACCCCCCACCGTCCACACTTCACTGACGACAGCATGAAATTTAAACGCGACCATAATACTGGCATTAAGTTGTCTGTCTTTATGCTGCAGTGTAGCAGGACTGGCATTGTCGGCATGTGCGGACACCGGGCTCTCCTCGGAAATTGACGACACCTTCCACATTCAGCCACTGCTCTTGGATCGCTGTTTGAAGAGCCACGAGGCGGATGCCAATCAGCGTCAGGTTGAACTTCAGCTCGACAAGTCCTTCCCAGATTCAAGAAACAGCCGTTGCCAAAGAACGGTCGTTACCGCCACAAGTAACCACAGCTATCGACCGTGCCATCGACGCTCGACGTCCAGCCCTCGGGTAATGCCTCTTGCGTTAAATGCCCATGCGGGACAAGCCGTCGGTAATTCGCCCCAACAACTCGGAGAATTGCGGGTGTTCGGCTTCGAACTTCAGTAGCAGTTCGCGGAGGCCGTGTGTTGTGGTACCGGCATCCTCGGGCGGCGTTTCGCTCCGCTCCAACAGCTGTTGGATTTCACCGGTCAGAACATGCAGTCGGTCGACAGTTTCGGGATCTGCCTGGTCGGTCTGCGAGAGTTCGGTGTGTAGTTTCCGCAGGGTGGCGATGAGTTCTGGTTTTTCCATGATTGGTTATTCCTTGTGATATTGCTCCACAGTACCTCCACAATTTTTTGACCTGACCTCCACGATTTTTTGACCGGCCACCATTTTTTGAAGTGTACCATGGTCTTTCATGCGAGTTACCGGCGGGAGGTGTACTGGGGTGCACGTGCCCGCTTGCAATGTGGCCCAACGGCCAGCTTCATCGACTTGCTTTCAAGCTGTTTTCCACAGAGTGCATTGTGGGAAGGGCACAACGCGGTTTACGGGCAACAAGGGTTTTTGCCACGCAGTGCCTGGATTCCTGCTTTGCCAATCAACGGAACCATGCAGAGTGCCGCAACCGGATCGGCCCACCACCAGCCAAAAAGTGCGTTGAGTCCCACACCGACAAGCAGAATCGATGCGAGGTACCAGCAGATGTCGGTTTGGGAGGCGTCAGCATGAAGTGCACCACTCTGGATTTTGTGGGCGATACGACGTTTCCACCGAGCCAGCAGTGGCATCAACAGGATCGACACCACTGCCAGGATAATACCGACCAAACTTTCGTGTGGGGCTTCACCAAGAATGAGCGTCTGGCTGGCGTCCCATGCCACGAAACCGGCCAGTAGGAGCAGTCCGACTCCGACGAATGTTCGGGCCCGCTTTTCTCGACGTCGCCCTCGTTGCGGATCTTGAAATCGCCAGATCATTACCAGGCTCGACATCGATTCGACGACCGAATCAAGACCAAAACCGAGCAGGGCGGGACTACCCGCCTGAATCGCTGCAATCAGGGCAATGACGGCCTCGGTGACATTCCAGCCAATCATGAGCCAGGATACGAAACGGGCTTCGCGCTCTCCGGCGTATTGTTGTGCTGCCTGCGACGAAGCTGGTTCAACCGTACTTGATGAAGACACGTGATGCTTTAGGGGAGATAGACGAGGGATGAAAAGTCTTGTGGAGTGATTTCCAGCAGCGTCAAGTTTTGGCTGAAGTTGCAAGCCGTACAGATATCATAGCTTGGGGGTGTGACTTGGCCACTGCTCCGCAGCGACAGGCCCCCAGTCAATCACAACATGGGACCCTCAGTCTATTCTAGTTGAACTGGTCACTTGACTCACACGGCAAAGTACCCGGGAAAAACCGAAATAGCCAACACCGATTTCAACCGTGAGGGAGACTCTTCACATCAGCCCGACGCGACCCGTATGACTCACCGACGACCGAATTTGAGTTCTATTCGCCTGGCTTTGTTCGCAGGTCCGGGCAACCTTTGAACCCCCGGTTTTCAATTTGGGGGAAGCCCGGGGCCACCACGCAGCAGATTATCGAGACCGACCGCTCAACCAACTTTTCAGTTGAACTTCAACTCAACGCTACCGAGAGGGCCAAAGTCAGCGGTGACCTGGTCTCCCGGGGTAGCCGCATAGACTTCTGTCGTGAGTCCCGTGGTCACATAGTCGCCTGCGGAGAGTTGCAAACCGAATTTAGGGAGTTCGTTGGCCAGCCAGGCGAGCGCGTTGAGTGGGTGTTTCAGCACGTTGGTACCGTTGCCGGTACTGTCGATTTGGCCATTGGCCAGCAACCGGATTTCGGTGTTTTTCATATCGAGATCAGTCCATGATTCCTGGTTTTTACCGTGCAGCCAGGCACCGTGAACCGCGTTGTCACACACCAGCACCATCCCACCGGCTTGTTTCAGGTTGGTGAAGTGATGGTTTACGATTTCAATCGAGGGAAGCACGCCAGCGACATAGCTGGCGATCGATTCGGCGGTAAAATCTTGTTGGCCAGCGGGTACGTCATCCTTCATCAGGAAGGCATACTCTGGTTCCAGTACCCGCGTCTGAAAGTCATTCGCCGCGAATTCAGCGGGGGCGGCGTGCACGAATGCGGAGAGCAGGCGCCCAAACAGTGGCCCTTCAACCCCCAGCATTTCTTGTGCGACCGGGTTCGTGGCGGCGATCTTGTATCCGACCAGCTTGCCTCCGTGATCGGACAACTGGTGGTCAACCAGGACTTGCTGCGTAGCATACGCTTCCTCCCAGTTGGCCGGTTGCAAATCGGGCGGTAAAGTGTCAGCGACTTGGTCGAGGCGACGGTTGTTGACCAGGAATTCAGCTGCGTTAGAAATTTTGCTCATGAGAAATCCGTAAAAAAGGAAAGAATGGGGGCAGCAGTTTACCGCAGTACGGCCGGTTGCGCCAACTGGTTGGGCCGGGAGACCAGCCGGGTCGTGGGTTCGTGGCTCGGCTTGACGGGCCGCACCCGGTCGGTTGCGTTACAAAGACGCCTTAGCTGGAGGTCCCGTGGTCAAGAGTCCACTCAACGCCTCCTGGTCCGGCATTCATGACCCGCGTTTCGCCCACGGTTTCTTGTTGTCCCCAGCAGGTATGAATATGGCCACACACCACAAGGCGGGGCGATTTTTCCAGAATCGTGTCGCGGACCGCGCGACTGCCAAAGCTGTTGCCGCTGGAATCGACATCGACGGCGCCGTGGGGTGGCGAGTGCGAGACGAGAACCGCATTGGGCGGGCAATCGCGCAACAACTCGGCTGCCTCGTCTTCGCTGAAGTCGTAACTCCAGGAGCCAAAGGGAGTGACGGGAATTCCTCCTCCGATCCCAAAAAACTGAACCCCTTCAATGGTCACGCCGTTTCCATGCAACACATGCGCCGTTGGCCACGGAAGGCAGGCTTCTGTGAGTTCTTCGATTGATTCGGCATTGCCTGGAACCACAACTGCCGGATGATCAATGGTGCGTAACACATCAATCACTTTTCCGATTTGCCGGCGACATTGTCCGAAGTCACCAGCGCCGATCACGACATCCTTATCGGCAGATTTTTCGACGAGTCGATGGGCCGCTTCGGTATCGCAGTGAAGATCGCTGAACAGCAGCAGCTTCATGGGTCTTTCTGACGGCCAGCGCTAACGGGTTGGCGCGAGAGTGGCACCGTTTCTACCAGCTGGTCTTGATGAGATACCGCTGGCCGGGCCGTAGGCTTACGGATTCAGGGTTTCTGTCGCAACACCCGGGCTTACCACTTGCGACGTCCACCGCCACCGCCACCGCCACCGCCACTTTTCGGTCTTGCTTCGTTGACGACAACCGTGCGCCCGTCGATTTCCTTTCCATTCACGGCTTCAATTGCAGCCTGACCTTCTTCACTACTACTCATCGTCACAAAGGCAAAGCCCCGCGGGCGGCCGGTTTCCCGGTCGGTGACGACGGCGACTTCGTCGACGGTACCGTGAGCGCCGAATTCGGCGCTGAGCGTATCTTCAGTGGTCGAATATGCGAGGTTTCCAACGTAAATCCTCATGCTTGGCTCCAAGCAAACAAACCGTTTTCCACGACCGACTAGGAGTCCGACAAGGTCGCCCTACAGTCGAGAAGGAAATTTGACAGCATGAGTATAACGCTTTTTCGCGCCACGATGAAACATCTCTGTCGACAAACCCAGAAAATAGTGAGTCCTAATATTGCGGTAAAAGTGGAGGCTTGGGGAGGAAAAGCAGGCAAGTTTCTAAATAATTCTTGACTTGAGTCTTACCTTTTTCTGACCGGAGGCCAATTTGGGCCAATCGCGTCGCCTGTCTCTTCCGGTGGGCCCAAGAAGACCGTAAGCTAGCCACCAGCGTGGTGGCCTTGGTTTGAACCTCGTTTCGTGGAGCCTTAACCCGATGGCCAAATTTGCTGTCGTTCTTCCTGCTGCCGGCAAGAGTCGGCGATTCGTCGACAAAAACTACAAAAAGCCATTTGCCCCTTTGGCCGGGCGGGCTGTTTGGATGCATTCAGCCGAGCGGTTTGTCAATCGTGACGACGTGGCTCAGGTAATTTTGATCGTTGCTGCCGAAGATCGCGAAGAGTTCAATCAGAAGTTTAGTGCCAACGTGGCCATTCTGGGGATTCATGTGGTCGAAGGTGGCTCCGAGCGGTCCGATTCGGTGGAAAGGGCCCTGGCGGTGGTGTCAGAAGATGTTCAGTTCATTGCCGTGCACGATGCCGCCAGGCCATGTATTGCCGACAAGTGGATCGACGCGGTCTTTGCGGCAGCCCAGCGGGACGGTGCTGCGATCCTGGCCGCCCCCGTTTCGGGAACGCTCAAGCGGACCGATGCCGGGCACAAAATCGTACAAACTGTTGACCGCACCCAACTTTGGGAAGCGCAAACTCCGCAAGTCTTTGGCCGCGATCTACTGGTGGATGCCTACGCCCAACGTGCCGGTGTTCAAGGGACCGACGACGCCCAGCTTGTCGAACACCTTGGCAAATCGGTGACGGTGGTTCCAGGGTCGGCGATGAATCGGAAAATCACAACACGCGAGGATCTCAAACTCGCGGAACAACTGATGAAAATACTCCCCAAATCGCACAAACAAGGTTTTGCCCATCCTTTTGCCAATGATGACCTCTGGAGATGACCTGTCGACCTTGGCGTCGCCTCCTGTTGACAAAGTCTGACAAGTGACCTGCAAACGTTGCAGTGGGCGGCAGGCTTTTGCGGGCGTTTTGTACCGAATCACCCCCCATTCCATACTCCCTTCATGCTTTTTCTTAACGAACTCCGCTGGCGTGGTCTGGTCCACCAAACAACCGATGACTTGGGACTTTCGGACTGGCTTGAACAGCGACCGCGGACCCTTTACGCGGGATTCGATCCCACCGCTGATAGTTTGCATGTGGGAAGTTTGTTGCCCCTGATGTTGCTTCGACGATTTCAACAGGCTGGCCACAAACCGATTGCCGTGGTGGGGGGGGCCACGGGCATGATCGGCGACCCCAGCGGTAAAAGTCAGGAACGCAATCTGCTTGCGGCCGAGAGGATTGCCGAAAACGTCGAGGGGCTACGGAGCCAGATGAAGCGGTTCCTTGATTTTGGGAGTGGTACCCATTCGGCCGAGCTCGTGAATAACTTTGACTGGACCGGGACGTGGAGTTATCTCGAGTTTCTCCGCGATGTCGGCAAGAACTTTCCGGTCAACGTGATGCTGGCCAAGGATTCGGTGAAGAGCCGCTTGGGCCACGACGATACCGGGCTGAGTTACACCGAGTTTAGCTACATGTTGCTCCAGGCTTTTGACTTCGTACACTTGTACGATTCGTGCCATTGCGAGTTGCAGGTCGGAGGGAGTGACCAGTGGGGTAACATCACCGCCGGTATCGATCTGGGCCGGCGGATGCGAGGTGCCCAGCTTTACGGTTTAACCTGTCCGCTATTGACCCGGTCCGACGGGGCAAAAATGGGTAAGACGGAGCAGGGGGCGGTTTGGTTGTCGGCCGAAAAGACCAGCCCCTACCATTTCTACCAGTATTGGATAAACGTCGAGGATGCCGACGCCGGGCATTGTCTGCGAATGCTTACCGAACTTTCACCCGAGGAGATCGAGGTTCTCGATCAGTCGCGGGAGGCAGATCCCGCCGGGCGCCAGAGCCAAAAGCGACTGGCCGAAACACTCACCGAGTTGGTACACGGACCTGAGGGGTTGGTGAAGGCTCAGCGGGCCACCGAGATCTTTTTTGGAGCCGAAATCGAGGGATTCCGAGATGCCGAGTTGGCGGAAGTCTTTCCCGATGTTCCGAGCAAGGCTTTACCTCGGGCCCGGCTGGCTGGTGACGGGGGATTAACACTCGTTGACGCGTTTGCCGAGGCAGGCCTTGCCAAGAGCAAGGGAGAGGCACGGCGAATTGTCCAACAGGGCGGGGCTTACGTGAACAACCGTCGGCTGGAGGATCCGCACGCCCGTCTCACGGAAGAGCACCTTGCCAGCGAAACCGTCATGGTCCTCAGGAGTGGAAAACGAAAATATGGCCTCCTCCGTTTTGAGTAAGGCCTTCCCAAACGGGGTCAAAAAGGCAGCCTTTGACCGGGACTCCTTGCAGGGCGGGCCACCCCGATTTATAGTGGGCGGTTTAGTTTTTCGACCTGCGAACCGATGGGGTTTTGGGGACGTAGCACATACCGGAATACCCTGTCCTGTGAATTCTCTAACTGAATTCTCTAACCTCGGCATGAATTCTCAAAAAACGCCAGCGGAACGGGCGGACCAATGGTTGCTTCTCCCTATTATGCATTATTCTGTATCGATCCAATCCGCAATTTGATACCTAAAATTTGGTCCCACGAGGCAATTCATGACTGGCAAAACAGTGATTGAAACGCGGGCACTCACCAAGGTGTACCGTGATTTTTGGGGGCGGCAAAAGGTTCGAGCCCTCAAATCGCTTGATTTGGAGATTTACCAAGGAGAGGTTGTTGGCTTGTTGGGGCCTAACGGATCGGGCAAGACGACGACCTTGAAACTGCTCTTGGGTCTCTTGTTTCCGACCGAAGGTCAGGCACTGATCTTTGGCAAAGATTCGACCGACGTGGCAAAAAATGAGCGAATCGGTTACTTGCCTGAAGAGTCGTATCTTTACCGCTTTCTCAATGCCGAAGAAACGCTTGATTTTTACGGTCGGCTCTTCGATATTTCCCCGCAAGTACGGCGACAACGGATCGATCAGCTGATCGCAATGGTTGGTCTGGAACAGGCCCGGAAACGGCAACTGAAAGAATACTCCAAGGGCATGACCCGTCGCATTGGACTTGCCCAGGCTTTGATCAACGAGCCTGAGTTAATTCTGCTCGATGAGCCTACCAGCGGGCTCGACCCGATCGGAACCCGCGAGATGAAGGACCTGATCCTTCGGTTTCGCGATGAGGGAAAAACCATTGTGATGTGCAGCCATTTGCTCGCCGATGTTCAGGACGTGTGTGACCGCATTGCGATCCTGCACCAGGGTGAACTCAAAGAGTTGGGACGGGTGGATGATTTGCTCACGGTCGCTGACGTGACCCAAATCCGCGCCAGCGGGCTCACCCCCGAATGCCGTGCTGAACTGGGCGAGGTGATTAAGCGACGTGGCGGAAAACTTCTGGAGATGGATAACCCCTCGACCACGCTCGAAGAACTCTTCCTGTCGGTTGTGCATGACAGCGAAGCGCGACCTGGCCGGCGCGTTGTACAGAATGCCAAACCCACCGAGTCCGTTGAAACATAATTCCATCCGGTTGCGCTGCGATTTCAGATTGGTGGTGTATATTGTAAGTGAGGTTGCCTTGACACACGTTTCCGCACTCTACTAGCCGACTTGATTTTTCATTTTCGTTATTTTTCATTGTCTTAATCTCATGGTTGTTGAACAGCATTTACTTCCGTACTTCACCTGGCTGATTTACGGAGGGCAGAACGATATTGGTGCCTTGCCGCGGTTTTTGATCACCGTCTTCGCTGCGGCCGTGATTGCGTTAGTGATCGGCTATCTGGTCGCGGTGGTTCGTTATGGACCACTCAAGGCAGGCGATCTTACCTACCGCGTCGTAACGGGGGGCTTTGCCGACCTGGGGCGACTCTCGGCGCGACGCATTGCAGCACTCGCCCGCCTGGCTGTTAAGGAATCAATTCGTCGCCGAGTCGTAGTCGCGCTCGTCTTGTTTCTGTTAATCCTGTTGTTTGCCAGCTGGTTTCTGAAGACCGACCATCGAGATCCGGCCAAGCTCTACCTTGAGTTTGTGCTTACCGCGACGCGCTATCTCATCTTGATGGTCGCCTTGCTGTTGAGCGCGTTCAGCCTCCCTGGAGAATTCAAGTCGAAAACCATTTACACGATCGTGACCAAACCGGTGCGGGCAGGAGACATCGTCCTGGGACGCATTGTTGGCTTCGGCATCGTGGGTACGGCGATGCTGGCGGTGATGGGAATCTGTAGTTATATCTTCGTGGTTCGGGCGCTCAATCATCGTCACGAAGTCGAAGTGGCCAGCCTGGAGAATATTGTCGACAGCGACGGCGTGGTTTTAGGGCAAAAGGGACGCACCAGCCGCGACGCCTACCACCGACATGTTGTCGAAACCGATAAAGAAGGCAGTGGGCTGGCAATTTCCGAACATGGTCACGAACATTTTGTAACAAAGGAAGGGCCAGACGGTCTGCAGTCGTTTGAAACCTCCGAACCCGTGGAGATTATGAAGGCCCGGGTACCCCAGTATGGGACGTTGGGATTCCTTAACCGTCAAGGTACACCCGTTGACAAAGGCATTAGTGTTGGTGCCGAGTGGACCTACCGTGAATTCGTGGAAGGGGGAACGGCCGCGGCCGCGGTCTGGACCTTTTCTGACATCGACGAGTCGATGCTGCAAGTCGATGAAAATGGCAATCTCTACCTGCCGATCGAAATTATTGTGCGGGTGTTCCGCACCCACAAGGGAGAAATTGAACGTGGGATTCAAGGGAGCGTGGTCCTGCAGAATCCCGAAACCGAACTCAAAACCGAGCCCGATGTCTTTACTGCCAAGGACTGGACCATTGATTCACGTCGCTACTATTGGAAACTATACGACAGCGACGACAATGAGATCGATTTACTTGATGATTTGGTCTCCTCCGACGGTAACATAAGAGTCATTGTCCAGTGTCTGGAACGAGGGCAATATTACGGTTTTGCCCGGGCAGATTGTTTCATTCGTCGCCCCGACGCTTCACCGCTGATCAACTTTGGCAAGGCGTTTTCCAGCATTTGGATCCAGATGATTCTGGTGATCGCGATTGGTGTGACCTGCAGTACGTTCCTCAATGGTCCGGTGGCTGTGATGTTTACCTTGGCGTTCATCCTGCTAGGATTCTTTCGGGACTTTTTTATCCGGGTTGCTGCCGGAGAACAAGTTGGAGGAGGGCCGCTAGAATCGCTGGTTCGCCTGGTAACCCAAAAAAATCTGACAACAGGGCTGGAAGAGAATTTTGCCACACACCTCATGTATGCAGCAGATCAAGTTGCGCAGGTCTTTATGCGGAGTATTGGCTTTCTGCTGCCTGCTTTTGGGTCCCTTGATACCGTGAGTTACGTGTCGTATGGGTTTGACATTTCATGGAACTGTATGTTTCAGGATTTGACCGTGGGTCTGGCTTTTACTGTGGGGTTGTTCATTGTCGGTTATTTCTGCCTGAGAACACGAGAGGTGGCTAAATGAGCGCACGCAATTCCTTCTATCGAAAAATCGCTTACGGTGTCGCAATTGCCGCGCTACTGTTTCCCCTGTCGCTGATGAGTTCCCCCGCGACCATGACCGAGCAGGGGTTGAACCCGGGCGGCAAGCTTGCCCAACTTCGGAACGAATATCGGCTAGGGCAGGGCAACCTGGGCGAAATCGATCCTGCCAGCGAAACCATGAAACTGGCTACGCTCGGGTTACGCGGGGTGGCTATGAACCTGCTTTGGGAAAAGGCAAACTACTACAAAAAAACAGAAGACTGGTCGAATCTGACGGCCACACTCGACCAGCTCGCCAAGCTGCAACCGAACTTTATCACCTTCTGGAAGTTTCAGTCCTGGAACATTAGTTACAATCTTTCGGTCGAATTCGATGACTACCGGGACCGCTACTACTATGTTCGTCGCGGGATCGATTTCCTGAAAACTGGCGAAAGCTACAACCAGGATAATCCACACCTGCTTTGGGATTTGGGCTGGTTTATTGGACAGAAAATAGGTCGCGCGGATGAACATCTCCAGTATCGCCGCCTCTTCAAGGCCGACGACGATTTTCATCCCGAAGATCGTCCCCCCGAAAAACGTGATAACTGGCTCGTAGGAAAAGAGTGGTATCTGACGGCGATTGATGCTGTTGACAACAAGGGGCGTAGCATCGGCAAGAAAAGTCCCAAAGTCTTCTACTCCAGTCCGGCTATGTCCCAGATCAACTACTCCGAGGCGATTGAAAAGGAAGGATTCTTTGACAAAGCACGGCGGGCCTGGGCCGTCGCTGCCGACCAGTGGCGGGATTTTGGCGATCTCACGATTGAACATTCGACGGGCGTGAAACTGCATCTGAACGACCAGCAGCAGTTAGAAGCGGAAATTGTCAGACTGACTGCAGAACTCGACGCCCTCGCACCTGGCATCCGGGCAGCCTTAGTCGAAGAAAAAATCGCCGAGTTCTCTGACGAACAGCGGGAAGCCCTAAATACTGATGCTGCCGAGCGACCCTCCGAACAGATGGAACTTGCTTATTTGGCACTGCAAGAAATGGACGTCACCCACCGCGAAGTCGCCGATCAGATTACCAGCCAACAACCTGAACTCACGAACGAAGCACTCAAATTGGTGAGTGAGTTGGCGCAGGTTGAGCGCCAACTACGTTTCACGGTCAACTACAAACGCGACAGTAACTTCGATTACTGGAAGCTGCGATGTGATTTCGAGCAAACGCCCGAGGCACTCCATGCCCGAGAAATGATGTATCTGGGACGCAAGGCGTTTGAAGATGAAGGTGACCTGGTCGCGGCCCAGCAGCTGTACGACGAGGGCTTTGCATCTTGGCGTGACGTGCTGGACCAGTTCCCGGCGCTTTTGGACGACGAGACCACCACGGGTGACGACTTGATGGAGTACATCACGCAATATCGTGAAATCCTGGATCAGCTCGACGAATCACTTGGCGAAGATTTCCAACTCTGGGATATCATCGAATCGTTTGATGGCGAGCGCCAGTTTGCCGAGGAACTCCGCCTCCACAAGCAGCAGTTGGCTGAAGCTGTGGATCAGGCAGCCCTGGACACGCAACCCGAAGAGGCGGGCCCTGCTGATGAGGCGGGCCCTGCTGGTGAGGCCGACCCTGCTGGTGAGGACACCGCTTCAGGAGAGGACACCGCCTCAGGAAAAGATACGACCCAGTAACCGGGAGACCCGACCGCAGCCGATGCCGAGGTTTTCTTCGGTGTTCCGGTGCCATGACTACGAACCGAGCCTTGCTCTTCATGACGATTGCGTCCCTGTCATTTGCTCTGTCAGGGGTCGCGGTTCATGCGCTCGGGGAGGAAAGCTGGGATGTGGCACTCCTGGCTCGGGCCATTTTCGGCCTTCCCTTCGCGATCGTGGCCTTCCTGTCCGGAAGCAAAGGGGGGTAGTGGGGTAACCCGCGGGTCCTGGCGAGGAACCTGTCGGCCGTCATCTATCTGGCGGCGCTCTATTTTGCGCTTGAGCGAATATCCCCGGGCAACTCGTTCACGCTGGCCAGCATGCGACCCCTCTGGGTGGCCGGGATCTATCTCGTGGTGGGCCGCAGCGCCGTCCGGTGGATCTTCTGGCCGATCGTCGCGATCGCGGCCATCGGCGTGGGATTGATGGAAGGAAGCAACTTCTCGGCGGGGTACTGGATCATTATCATTGCCGTCGTGGTTGGGCTCTTCGGAGCGCTCACCACCATCGCGATTGATTTCTGCAAAGGCCACGATCCAGAGTTCATGGCGCTGCATCTGAACATCACGATGCTCGTCGTAGCGGTTTCGCTCGTCGGCATCCGGTCCGATGCCTCCGAGATGGTGACGTGGCTGAACCCTGCCTCGCTGGGCCTCTTCCTGGTAGTTGGTCTCGGAGGGACGCTGTACCAGCTCTTCAATTTCAGGGCGGTCCGGATGGTCGGGGCCGAGACAGGCTCGACGATGGCCCTGATGGCCACGGTATTTGCCTGGTTGATCGGCCATTTCGTCTGGCGCGCATCTTCCCCGCTCATGGGGATCATCGGGCTACTGATGGCGCTGCTGCCCTGCGTCTGGATCATCTTTTTTGGGGGCTTTTCTCGACGTCGTGAGGAGAACGCAGAGGCAGCGACCTGCGGCCCCAAGAGTGGTCCCGGGGGCCACATCGGCTAGCCGGAGGACTGGGGCCTGGGCGGGACGCTCGATGCTGCGGCTCTCAGACCGCAGTCACCGGCGTGTGCACGCCGCTCATCAACGAGCGGACGCCCCGAAGCTGTAATCTTCGCAGCTGGCCAAAATGCACGGCGTGGGCCAAATTCAAATGGGGGTTTCAGCTTTCTCCACTGGGGTTCTGCAGGCCAGAAAATCGTCTCCGCTTGACGTTTTGCTCCAGGTCGGCTAACACGCAGGCTTTTACAGCAGTCAACGAAGCCTAACGACCGGACGATTGCCGGGACCTCTTCATGCGAATTGTCATCCTAGGGGCTGGAACGGTGGGCCATTCGATTGCCTCCCTGTTGTGTTTGAATCGGCACAGCGTGACGGTGGTCGATGGGAGTGCCGAACAGATTCGCCAAGTCAACGAAACCCTCGATGTGCGGGCAATTTCCGGGTGTGCCTCTCAGTCGAGCGTACTTTTTCAGGCTGGTGTGGCGAGTTGCGATCTCTGTTTGGCGGTAACGGGCGATGATGAGGTGAATCTGGTTGCTGCCAGCATGGCCAAGGCGATGGGGGCGCCCCGTACCGTGGCAAGGGTCTACGCACCGGTCTTTCGGGATCTCAGCACATTTGACTACCAACGTCACTTTCAAATCGATCGCCTTATCAGCCTGGAACATCTCTCGGCAATGGCCTTGGCGCGTGGCATTCGTCATCCTGGATCGGTGATTGTCGAAAACCTGGCCCGCGGCGAAATTGAAGTCCATGAGGTGTTCGTATCTCCGAAAGCCAAGGCGACTGGTCGGAAGCTCAAAGAACTCGGTTTGCCGCAGGGGGTGCGGATTGGATCGATATCACGGGGTGGAAAAACGCGGATTGCCGGTGCCGACGATCAAATTGAGGTCCAGGATCGCTTCACACTGATTGGTCGCCGCGACGAAATCGATGCGGTCAAGCACGATTTTTCTGGAGAAGTTCCTGCGAAAACAGGTGTCGTCATTGCTGGCGGCGGCGAGACCGGCTACCATCTCGCGAGCACTCTTGAGGGGCAACGTTTTACGGTCGTGTTGCTGGAAGCAGACCGTGCACGGTGTGATTTTCTCGCCAGCAACCTGAAATACACAACCGTCGTGAACAGCGATGCAACGCGTCGGGCAACGCTGGAAGAAGAACGTGTTGGCAGTGCCGACGTTTTCGTTGCCTGTACGGGAGATGATGAGAACAACATTGTGGCTGCCGTTGAAGCCAAAGACATCGGTGCCGAAATGATCATGGCATTGATCAACCGTCCTGATTATGCGCATGTCGTTGGGAAGCTCGGGATCGACAAAGCGGTTAGCCCACGGGAGGTGATTGCCAGGCAAGTGTTAGGATTCTTGAACACTGGCCCGGTTGTGTCTCGGACCCCGCTGGGTGATGGTGGAATCATGGTGCTGGAGGTCGAAGTCCAACCGGATGCCCCGGCTACAGAGCATGTGCTCGCCAATCTTGAGTTGCCCGAACAATGTTTGATTGCGGCGGTTGTACGCGAGGACTATGCCGAAGTTCCGGGTGGAGATGATCGACTCAAGGCAGGAGATACTGCCGTGGTGCTGGTGAACGATGCCGACCTGGAAAGTGTGGTCCAGGTATTTAGCGACCCGCGTGGATGAGCTTGATGGCTTTCTGCTGGTGGGCCCCTGGGTGTCCGCCCGATGAGATATGAACTACTCCCTTGTTTGCCGGCTTTTGGGTGTTGTCGCTTGGCTGATTGGCGGCACCATGCTCTTCAGTATTCCATGGGCGTGGCCCGCCCTGGGAGGTCAGGCAAAAGTCGAGACCCGAGGTATTGGAGCCCTGTTGGGGGCCACCTGCGTTTGTCTGATTGTTGGCTTCGGGCTGCGGCAGATGGGCCGTTACAACCATGGGGCCTTCTTTCGTAAAGAGGCCATGGCGATTGTTGGCCTGAGCTGGGTCCTGGCGACCGTCCTGGGGGCGTTGCCTTTTTATTTTGCCGGCACAGGTTACAAGTGGGAGGATGAAGCACAAGGAATCGTTAAACAGATGACCTTGATCGATTGCATGTTTGAATCGCAATCGGGCTTCAGCACGACGGGGGCGACCGTCTTGACCGACGTTCAAAATGTCGATCTCGTCCCCCGCTGCATCCTGTTCTGGAGGTCGAGCACCCACTTCCTGGGCGGTTTGGGAATCATCGTCCTGTTTGTCGCGGTGCTCGGGCACGGCTCTGCGGGAAAAGCGCTGATGCGAGCCGAAATGCCCGGACCCAGCAAAGAAGGGTCGCAAGAGCGGATGCAACATACGGCGCGGATATTTGCAGCCATCTACGTTGTGCTCACTGTTGTCCTGTGTGTCGTCTTGACGTTTGAAGAAATGGATCTATTTGATGCGATTTGCCATGCGTTTGGCACCATGGCAACGGGCGGATTTAGTACCTACAACGATAGTATCGGCCACTTCAAGTCGCCGGTGATCGATTACACCATTACCTTTTTTATGGTGCTGGCAGGCACCAATTTTACGCTTTTGTACTTCGTTTCCATCGGCAAGCCGGGGCGGTTGTTTTCCGATGTCGAATGGCGGACTTACTTTGCTGTGATTCTCCTGGTGACGCTCATACTGGTCATCTTCGCGGTGAGTTGGTATCGCGATTTTGACCACAACGAAATACTTCCCTTCAATGACGAAGCAGCTGTTGCCTTTCGCTTCACCTTGTTTCAAGTTGTTTCGATCCTTACGACTACCGGTTATGGAACCCACGATTTTGATTCCTGGAATAACTTCGGGCGGGCAACGTTATTCCTGCTGATGTTTGTTGGCGGTTGTGCCGGTAGTACCGGCGGCGGCTTGAAGGTGATTCGCCACATTCTGTTTGTCAAGATCTTGAGGTTGGAAATTGAACAGTCGTTCCACCCCTCCGTCGTGCGACATATGCGCATCGGTGGTGAGGTGCTGACGGATTCCTCCTTGCGGAAGCAAATCCTGCTGTACTTCGGTCTGATTGCCTTTATCTTCATGTTGAGTTGGGTAGCCCTGATTGCGATCGAAGACGATGCCACCTGGGTCGGCGGCGATAACCCGCTGGGCAATAAACTTGTCGATTCAGCCAGTGCCGTAGCTGCCACGCTCAACAACATTGGGCCTGGCCTGGGGGTCGTTGGTACCACGGAGAACTATGCGGAATTCAATCCCGGGGCGAAGTTGCTGTTCATCTTTCTCATGATGCTCGGCCGCCTGGAGTTGTTCGCCATTCTCGTACTTCTGATCCCCAGTTTTTGGCGCCAGCGCTGACTGTCGGTGCGCTGGGAGAATGCAAACTCATTCTTGTCCGGCACCAACTGTGATTCCACACTGCGAGTTAACCTCGATCGGGCAACCGATCTGCCGACAGCAGTTTGTCGCGTCAGAAGTCGTGATGGCTAAGACGCCTTTAGTTTTGCAATCTCCTGCTGTGCGGCGGCGATTTGCTGCTCAAATTGCTCGACCTCCTGAGGATCATCCATTTGTCGCTTGGCGCCGGCCAGACGTGGCTGAAGATCCCGGACTTTCTTTCTCAGGATTTCAATTCGCTTTTTGGCTTTCTTGTCCATGGTTTGCACATGATTAGGTGATCAGGGAATTAGGTCAGTTTTGCCTTGGAAGGCGGCCTGTTGCTTTGGTGATTTGCTTCCGGTTCGGTTGGTCGCGGGGGTGGTTGATTCGTGATTTCTGGTCGTGAGGTAGCCCCAGTCGCCGTCGGCATGTGGAATAACCTGAGTGTGCTCGCCACGATGATGACGGCCAGGCCGGCCACGAGCGCGACGGTGAGCCATCCCTTGGTCGCCTTTCGTAACTCGAGGGCCGCTGGGGTAGTTCCCGCCAGGATGGCTGCGAGAAACATCACGACCAAAGCCAGCAGGATCTTGGTTCCCAGCATTGCATGGTAGCCGCCGGGCAGATTGGGATAGGTTTTCATCACCAACACGGTGTTGATGACACCCGTGGCTAAAAGGAGACCCGTCGCAATGCCCACCCACCTGGCCCAGGCAGCGCGCCGCCCGGAATAGAGACGATCGACGGGGTCTCCTTCGCCAGGCACCGCCGCCGGTGCAACCACCTTTCGCAGGTAGGCGATGCCACCGACCAGGATCACGGCACCCACAATGTGCAGGATGCGCGATACAAGTGGCAGTAAAGAGGCGACATCGATCATTTTATTTCTCGCCCCTGGTCCAAACTATGCCTTGTCGCTACGGTTCATTCGACACAGATGCTAACACAATTGCTGCACAGCGAACACCGAGTTCCTCACCCGCGCAAGCCATCGACCAGGGCAAGTGCTTCTTGGCACGTCGAGATCGTTCCTTCCAGCTGAGCGTTGCGGACCTGCTCCAACAAAGGCGCGAATTCTGGCCCGGGAACAAGCCCGTGCGCAATCAAGTCGGCACCACCGATGAGGGGAGTTGGGTTAAGCACTTCAGGTGGCATGGCGAGATGCTCGCGGCAAGACACAAGATTGGGGTCGAGCCTGCCAGCAAACGCTTCGGCCATGGCGATCAGGTCACCAGCTCCAGCGTGAATCAACACCCGTTGCAAGCGAGGCCAGGGTAACGTTTGCGACTTTTGTACGTCCGGGAACTTTTTCAGCAACCATTCGGCGTGACTTATTTCTTTGTTCGTCCACCGCATGCGTCGGCCCACGTTTTGGACAGCCGCCTCGCCCCTTGCCGGATGCAGTAATACTGCCAGCGGGAGGGATAAATCGGAGGGCTTGATTTGGGCCAGAACTCGCAAAGTTTGTTGCCAAACCGAATCACTCACTCCAGCCACCTCGGGCAGGAGTGGCTGCAGCAGCTCTGTCTCGCGCAGCAACTCAACGGCGCGGGCTCGATTGGCATCGAGCAGCATCCGCCGCATTTCCATTCCAATGCGTTCGGAGCTCACCTGGATAATGTCGCGGGCTGAGTCTTGAATTGCCCGCAAGGTGGAGGGCTCGATTTGGAAGTCAAAGGTTGCGGTGAATCTTACGGCCCGGAGCATACGAAGTTTGTCTTCACGAATCCTCTCGGCAGGCTGCCCAATGGCGCGAACTAGTCCGGCAGCCAGGTCTACCCGTCCCTGGACGTAATCGATAACCTGGTCGGCGAGGGGATCGTAAAACAGCCCGTTGATCGTGAAATCGCGACGGCGGGCGTCTTCTTCAGCACTGGTAAACGTGACCTGGTCGGGGTGTCGCCCATCGCTATAGTTGGTCTCGCTGCGAAAGGTGGCAACCTCGATTGGACCGGCAGGTTTGCGTCCCAGGACGGTTACGACGCCAAAGGCTGCTCCGATGGTCAAGGTTTTTCGTTGTCCGAAGAGTGTTCGTATTTCATCAGGCGTTGCGCTCGTGGCGACGTCGTAATCTTGCGGCACGATTCCCAGCACGTGGTCGCGCACGCACCCACCTGCCCATAATGCTTCGTACCCCTTGCTACGAAGGGTTTGGACGATTTCCAGCGCGAATTCGCGTTGTCGATCGGGATCGAGTTCAGTCATAGAATCGCTTGATTTAACTTGGCACCCAAGGCCAGTAAGCGTGGTCCTCAGCGGGTACGCATCTGGCTACCATTTTTTCCATAACTTGTTTTACATCAATAAGATTCGTCAATTTTAATTCGCGCCGGACCGGGCTTCCCTTGGAGAGGATCGGTCGTTCGCAGGGTTCGCTACGGTACTGATTTTTTCCCTATAGTTGACACCCATCAATTATACGAGGTAAACTACTAAGCGTACGCTACCGAATGATTTACGGCATTTCCGCGGCCCGCCTTATGGCTGGGTACGATCTGGTATTTATCATCCGGAGCAGAGTTATTTAGGCAGCATCGATTGGTTGCAGCAGATCGTATTTCAGTTTATCGGTTCATTTGCTGCAAGAGGTAGGAGGCATGCAAGCCTCCTCGGTCGGTTGTCGGCCCAATGAAGAGGCAGCGGCACAATATTTGTGTCGCGGATTTATTTTAGTTATTCTTTTTTAGAAGGAGAAAGTTCATGAGTGCGCCAAAAAATGCGCAGCGAGGGTTCACCCTCATAGAGCTGTTGGTCGTGATTGCGATCATCGGCATCTTGATCGCGCTGCTGTTGCCAGCGGTGCAAGCAGCGCGCGAAGCGGCCCGCCGGAATTCGTGCCTGAACCATGTAAAACAACTGGCTTTGGGACTCCACAACCACCACGATACGCGGCTCTGTTTTCCACTCGCGTCGACGGCCCCTTGGGGGTCGAGGTTTAAACAACTAGGTACGAACGTTTCATCTCAAGGACGGGTTGTAGTTTGGGCTGGCCAGCAAGGCGACGGTTACAGCTGGATCGTACAGATTCTCCCCTACATCGAGGAGCTCACGCTCTATAACAAGCTTACGCAGGCATCCGCCGGAAAAACCGGCAAGCTGCGTGATGCTGCTTTCAGTCCCGTCAACGTTGTAAATCCGGGCGGAGGCGCTGCCGGATCAGATATGAATCCTTACGCATGGCAAGCCCAAATTCAGGTGCTTCAGTGTCCCAGCTTTCCTGGCGAGTCAGAAGTTACCGGAGGGTCCGTGGACGGTGCTACGGGCAATTACTTAGCCCTGCCAGCCACGCATTACATTGGTTCGGGTCGCCCCACCGCCCTGGCTAACGGGAGTCCCAGCACCTCAAGCAGCAGCTGCAATAACGTGTCTCACTGTGGCAATGGCATATTGGTTTTCCCTGGACAGATGGGTAGCGGTTCCTCCTCCAAGGTAACCACCAAAGGGCATGCTTTCCGAAACATGTCTGATGGGACTTCCAAAACGGTTGTCTTTACCGAGTCGAAGTGTGAGAAAACCAGCAACTGGTACAGCGGTAACGCGGCTTACACCGTGGGTGTTGTGCCAGGCACCAGCGTTGGCGTGCAAAGCAGCGGTCGGTACGCAGGGTGTTGGTCGTTGAGCAGCGGAGTGACGGGACTCAACTACGGCGATAGTCGTGGGGTAAACCCGAAGTTCATGCCCCAAACGACCGACCCGCATCAAGGGGTGGGCCGCGATTGGGGGCCCAGTAGCCAGCATCCCGGTGTCGTTCAACACGGTTTCGGTGATGGTCACGCCAAACCGATTACCGACACCATCGACGGTGATGTGTACCTGTACCTCATAACCCGCAATGGTCGCGAGCCAATCGATATGGAAGCTGCTGGCCTGTAATGGTTATCGGTAAAGCCACAGGTGGCTTTGCAAACGGTTTTGTTTAATAGCTCAAAACCCCTGACTCTGATGAGTCAGGGGTTTTTTTGCGCCACGTGGTGGGGAAACTTCCGCTTCCGGCCAGGGGTCCGTCGCGGGTTGCTGGACCGGTTCCTTATCTGACGTCGGGCACGCTTCCCACACCCAACACCCCTGGCGCCGGGAGTTCATTTTGTTCCAACGAAAAGGCCGTAGCCGTGCTACCGGTCCTGTCGCTAAAATGGCTTACCCGCGACCAACCAACAGCTACCCTGCGTCTCCCTCAAAAGGAGGTGCTCTACTTGTGGCACAAGAATCCACCCACGATCCATCATTGAAAACTCTAGCTGCAGCAACCTTGACTGCTCTGTGGTACCCTTCGACCGCCTCGCGAAGTCGCTCTTCCCGTTGATCGAAGTCGCGCAGTCAACTGGCCTTGGTCGGCGCTGCAAGATTGCTTTTGTCATAAGGGACATTTTTCATGCCGGATTTCAAATATTCACTGAACGGCAGTACGATTCGCACCACTGGTGTGATGCGGCAAATTGAGGTCGCGGCCGCAGCAGGCTACGTGGGGATCGAATTGTGGTTCGACAAAATTGACGAGCACACTGCCGCGGGGGGAACGGTCACTGAGATTAAACAAGCCCTCGACGACCACGGCCTGACTGTACCCACGACGATTTATCTTTACGACTGGTTCGACACCACCGGCGCGTCCTACGAGCAGGCCCTCGAGGAGTCAAAACGTCGAATGGAGATTGGGGCCCAGTTAGGCGCCCCGTTTGTGATTGCGGGTCCACCGCGTGGAATGGCCGATTACGAACTCGGGGCCCAGCACTACCGGCAGTTGTTGGAGATTGGCACCACCATCGGAATCAAGCCCGCAATGGAATTCCTGGGATTTGTCGAGCAGCTCAACACGATCGAAGATGCGCTCGACGTGATGGAGCGATCGGGTCGTGCAGATGCCACGACGGTTCTCGACCCTGCCCACATCTATCGTGGTGGAGGTTCGGTCGAAGCGGTTGCCAAACTACGCCCCGAGCAGATTGCGATAAGTCACTTTGACGATTGCCCAGCCGATGTTCCCCAGGAAATTCAGCACGACGAGCACCGCGTTATGCCGGGGGAAGGCATCTTCGACCTCCAAAGGTATTTGAACCTGCTTCGTGAAATCGGGTACTGTGAGTATTTATCGCTGGAACTCTTTCGAGAAGATCTTTGGGCCCAGGACCCGCTGGAGGTCGTTCGTATTGGCCTCGAGAAGATGCGGGCTGTTGTCGAGCAGTAGTCAGTGGCTGGTGAACCTGAAACGAAAACGCCTATTGAGGGTTGACCTCGATGTCGCATAACGACCGACAGGCGTTCAGCTCAGTTCGCCGCGGTGGCTTTCGCCCCGGGCCACTGGCCGATCGGTTTGGTTCCCGCGGTAAGCATTCGCTCGACCAGCCCTCCCCCCTGGCAGGGGCCACTTAAGTTCTCCCCGGCCAGGGCCGCCGGCAGTCCCCACAGAACCATGTTCTGGTAGTAATCGGCACCGTAAGTCCGCGCCCCCGTGTCACAGCGAATCAAGTTTGGCATATCCCAGCCAAGACCCTGCCCGAGAATAATATTTTCCATGTTGCGGCGGGCAATCTCGAGTCCGAGTTTTCGGCGGCCATGATACATGTAGGTCATCGCTACAATGTTGACCTCGGGAGGAAACGTACCGTAGCGAGCCAGATCAGGGCCTTTGCCGGGTTCGGCAAAGCCGGCCAGTCCCTTGTCGATAAAACAGGTCGCTTCGATCGTCTTAAGTGTCTTGTCAATGCGGTCACCTCGGAAGACGGGTTGCAGACCGTGCAGATCCACCATCCATTGGCCGTCGAGTTGGCTCGACATGATATCGGCCGACCGCATCTCTTTTTCCGGGTAGAGGAAGAACAGGTACGACTGGGTCTGGTCGTTCCAAAGGTACTTTTCGGTCAGCTGGGAGGCCTGCTGGATCCAAGTTTCACATTGGGTAGCAAACGCCTCGTCACCCATGTGCTGGGCCATACGATGGGCAAACCGAAGTTGGGCAAGCCGCACGCCGGCCAGGTGCGTCACCATGCCAAACACGGGCGTATGTTCCCACCACTCCTGGCCAGGGCCCTTGCGATGGAAGCTGATGATACCGTGCTCACCGTCGGCCAGATTGACGGTGAACTCGGTGTTCTTTTTGACCGCCGGATAGAATTCTTGAATGATCGTGTTATCGCCAGTCCGTAGCCACAGTCGGTGAACCAGGTCGGTAAAACAGGCACCGTTCAGACCGATTTGCCACTCGTAGCATGGCTTGGTGAAGTCTTTGGGGGGATAGAGAAACGGTACTGCGCCATCGGGCCGAATGTAGGCCTTGTAGCCACGCAAAATTTGGCGTTCCAGTTCCGGGAAGAAGTAGGCAATGGGCAAATCGCCGTAGTAGTTCGAGGTAATACACCCCACGATGGCACAGGTACGGGGGCACTCGGTCATTTGAAAGGCCCCCAGCGGCCAGGCCCATTCGGCGAGAGGGCCCGTAGGGGCAGCCCAGAGGCTGTCTTCGCCGAATAGTGCCAGGTTGTTGACCAGGGCGTCGCGTAACCAAATGGGTAATTCCTTGGTGATGTAAACTTCTTGTTGCCAGGCCAGAATTCGCTTGAGCAGCGATGCGTGATTGGTTGCCAGGTCCTGGACAATCTCCTCGGTATTATCGTAGCGGGTGGTGTAGATCGGTTGGTAGGTGACCTGGTCCTCGCGCCCGGAGTGGCTCAGAGTCCATTCGTTGACGTTCCATGTTTCGTCAAAGTGCTTGATTTCGTTGTACTTGCCACCTTTCCATTCGGAAATGGACCAGGCCAGGATGAAACGGACCGTTTTCTTTTCCCCCGCGGCAAGCTTGAAATCAACCGCGACTGAGGTGTCCAGGTCGTTGACCTCGGGTTTTGGGAGTGATGTGCCAATTTGCGACCAGCCAGAACCGCCGACCGAGAGGTTGCCACCGAAGCGAACATCCGCTTCATCCAGAACCCCAAGACCGTAGTGGGTTTGACTGGCCGAGACTTCCACCATTTTAAAATCGGCTTGGCTCGACTTGCTGCGGCCCGGTAGGTGGACATCCTTGGTGTTGTGATCAAATTCATTCGTGGCAGGACCCGGGAAATTAAAAGCGAGGGTTCCAGCTTGCGGCTGGTCACTGTGGTTGCGGAGGTGGACCTCGAAAACGGCCCCAGGGATGGACGAAGATCTGGCGTCACCCGGGATGAAGGGAGCCCAGGCCCGCAGGCTGACCGCAACGGGAGCATCGGTCTGGTAGTCGATATCGACAACCGGATAATGCCCCCAGTAGCGAATCGTTTTGGCCGGCTTCACATTTTCGGTTTGCGGGACGTGGACCTGCCAATGCGACATGTAGGTTTCGTTTTCGGTGTAGTTGCCCGGGTCGACCGGGTCGACACAGCCTCGGAAGGTGCCACCTTGCAGCATTTTGTCGGTGGCAAGCACCCACACGTCATTACCAACGGCAAGTCCCAGGAACGGGGTGAAGAGTTGCGCGTTGCGCAGGGTGAGGTAGGGCGTGGGGTCAACCATTGAAGCGGGGCGAAAAATGCTCGAGAATCCCAGCACTCCGCTGGTTTCGATATCGAGGCAACCGGTTCCCAGTCCCATGCCGGCACACACTTTATCCTGCGGGCTGAACACAACCCCGCTCACGGGATGGCGAAACCCCTCGGCGTCAAATTCCGACCATTGGCCGGTCGGTGTGACCTTACCCCCGTGAAAAGTACCAGTGCATGTGAAAGAATCCAGCCCGGGCTTTAGCCCGGAAAGGATTTTTTGCGATGGCATAGAAACGTCATGGAGTTGACCAGATTATCCCGATGTTGCGTCGGGCCGATGTTGAGCTGGGCAAGGGAAAGAAGGTCCCCGAGGTTTGTAAACGCCTGGGGATCACTCAGCAGACGTACTACCGCTGGCGTCAGAAGTACGGCGGTATGGCTCCGGAGATGGCCAAGGAGCTGAAGGCCCTCCAGAAGGAGAACACAC
>Ga0310121_10000844_pt1 | contig 32633 bp, 35 predicted proteins | sample CB27_Tmax_986_MG_FD_203504 | JGI IMG/M metagenome (GOLD analysis project Ga0310121, IMG submission 203504) | Marine microbial communities from Western Arctic Ocean, Canada - CB27_Tmax_986 | ecosystem: Environmental > Aquatic > Marine > Oceanic | place: Canada: Western Arctic Ocean | collected... | reverse complement strand
CGTCCAATGCCGACAGCACGTGGAATTCACCAGATTCGTCAGTCACACCCATCGATCGGAGCCCCTGCAGATGGGCATTGATCGTCCGACGCGCCGGAAAATCGCCACCTGGAGGGGCCAACCGAACCGTACCGGTCCTGGCGAGCAAGGGACCTACCAACAGTACCGACCCTCGTAACCGCCCGACGAGTTTGACGTCAGGCTCAACGGTCGTAATGGCGCGACAGTGAACTCTCACAGTAGTCGTGCCAACGCCGTCGATCTCCGCACCCAGCCCCTGTAGTAACTCGATCATGACGGCAACATCCCTGATGTCAGGCACGTTGGTCAGCTCGCATGGCTGGTCCGTCAGAACGCAAGCAGCAAGCAGGGGCAGCGCAGCATTCTTATTACCTTCGACGTCGATACTTCCGCGTAGCGGGTGCCCTCCTTCGACAACAAGAGTGGTCAAATCGTGACCATCACCAACTGCAGTTAATCGTGGCGTATATCCGGTCAAAACTCCCCCAAGTAGACAATCTCCTCACGAAGCATGACACCACATTGCGCCTGCACTCCGGCGCGACAAGTCTCAATCAATGAGCGAATCTCGCTGGGACTGACGATTCCATCGCTCACGATAAAATTTCCGTGCAACGCCGATACCCTCGCTTGACCCACCGCCCGCTCCTTCAGTCCAGCTATGTCGATAAGTGCACCCGCCGAGGCCGGAACCCCTTCCGGAATCGGATCGACGGCAGGGTCTGGGTTCCGAAAGATACAACCTGCGCTCCGTGCGGCGAGCGGTTGGGTCCTCTTTCGATATGTAAGGGACTCCCTGGCGGCCGCACGTAACGTCTTCGGATCAGCTTCGCTCACGGAGAACTCCGCCCATAGGGCCGCCGCTTGGGTCCGCTCGAGACGGCTCGAGTCATATCCGAACTCCATTTCTGAGGCGTCTACACTGCGCCTCGTGCCATCGGACTCCACAAGATCGACCGTCAGCACACGAGCGCCAATCAGTTCACCTTGAAAATGAGCATTACCATACAACGCACCGCCAACTGTTCCTGGCGTTCCAGCCCATCGCTCCAATCCGGCCAGCCCGCGATTAATCGTCCAACGCACGAGGCCGTTAAGTAACACACCTGCATCGGCCCGGACAACGCCTGGACGTACAACCGACACCTGGCCATGCCGCATGCGAACAACGAGACCCCTCACACCACCACCACCAACGAGCACATTCGAACCGCCGCCAATTACCGTTACCGGTAGACCGAGCCGTCGCCCGGTCACCACGGCACTAACAATATCGTTTGGGTCAGAACTATCAAGAAACCAGTCTGCAGAACCACCCACTTTAAACGTCGTGATCGGAGCGAGCGACACGTCTGACCGACACCGCTCGCCAAAGACCTCCATTAGACCGTCGCGAACCGCTTCGCGTTGAACCGCACGCGGTTCTCCACTCCTACCGGTCATCCGTTTGCCGTCATTAGGGCCCGCTCTTGTCTGATTAACGCGCGAACCGCTTCGGACGGAGAACACAACTCGAACTCGATCCAATCCGATGCCTTAAGCTGGCCGACCAGCGGCAGGTCGGCCGAAATTACCGTGGCTATCCTGGGATATCCGCCGGTCGTCTGATGGTCGGCCATCAACACGATGGGGAGCCCGTCCGGTGGGATCTGCACCGACCCGATCGGTACAGCGGACGAAATTACATTGAGATCGTCCGAAAGCGAAAACCGTTCCCCCTTCAGACGATACCCCATTCGATCTGACTCGGGCGCCACCCTATACCGAGTTCGCTCGAACGCACGTAGTCTCACCGGACCAAATATTTCAGCATGCGGTCCGACGATTGCCCGCACCCGAATCCCATTGGTCGGCATTTGGAATATCGAAGTGCGACGGGTTCCCTCCACAACCGCTCTCCCGGTGCTCATGGCTACATCGATCGAGTCACCGGTTCTCAGTGCTCGCCCTTTTACCCCTCCCATGCGACTAACCACATGTGTTGAGCGGCTCCCAAGTACAGATGGCACATCAAACCCTCCTTCGACGGCCAAATATCCTCTCACCCCAGACCAACGCCGACCGAATCTGATGACTTGCCCGGCTCTAGCCAAGTAACTGGTGTTCGCTGCGACAGCGGCACCATCGAGACGAACATTAAACTCAGCCCCAGTCACAGCAAAGAGCGTAGGTCGATCACACTGCAGTTCAGGACCGACCAGAGTGATTTCAAGCGTTGCCGCCGACGCTTCGTTACCAACGATGGCATTTGCCAATCGGTGAGACACGGTGTCCATCGATCCGGCGACAGGCACCCCGACGTGCTGATAACCCCACCGACCGCTATCTTGAATCGTCGTGAACAGCCCCGGTCGCAGTACTCGAACGCTCATCAATCAATCGACCGCAAGCTCGTCGAACCGCTCTGGACCAACCGGCTCGAATTGCACCATGTCAGCACCGCGAAACAAAAACGGATCGCTACGCCTAAGATCAAAAGGCAATAGCGGCGTCCTTCCAATCAGCTGCCATCCCCCGGGAGCCGTCAGCGGATAGACACCAGTCTGTTGACCGGCAACCCCAACGGAACCGATCGGCACATTGAGCCGCGGCGTCAATCGCCGCGGCATCGCCAATTTAGGCGGCACGACCCCCATATACGGAAACCCCGGCAAGAAGCCCAACATGTACACTCGATAGACCTCTCCAGAGTGACGCGCGATTACCTCAGCTTCACTGCACGCCGCGAAGGCCGCCATGGCTTCAAGGTCCGGCCCGTGACGACCTCCATAACAGACAGGGACGGTCAACCGTCGTCCGAACGACTGAGACTCGTCGACGACGACCTGAGCGTGCGCCACCTCGACTTCGAGATCGAGTGCGACGGCTGTGGTGTCGGTTTTCAATGGGTCAAAATGAACCGTGACGGCGCAATAGCTCTCAACGACGTCCAGAACACCTGGACGTACCCGCTGACGAACGGCGTGAGCTACCTGAAGGATGCAGGCGTTGAGGTCGGGATCGATCCGTTGCTCGCACTCAACAACAAGCGTAGCATCACCAACGCGAGACAGCGTCCAGCCGTCGATCAAAGCCATCGGGCCAATGTTAGTAGTCTTCTATCGTTCCGCCAGTGCAGCGAGCAACTTGTCATGTATACCCCCAAATCCGCTGTTGGACATCGCGATCACTTGGTCACCCGGTCGCGCGTCCTCAACAACGACAGCCACCACGTCGCCGATGGCTGGCAAAAATCTGGCGCCGACGCCGGCGGCGGTAAGGTTCGCAACGAGCTCGTGTTCAGAAAGACGTTCCGACTCCGGAATGTCCTTTCGGTGCACCTCGGTAACCACAACTTCATCTGCTAATCCGAGCGACTCGGCAAACTCCTTCTGGAAAACCTGACGGCAAGCCGTCGCCGAGCACGGCTCAAACAGCGCCCAAATCTTTCCCGACGGCCTCGTCGCTCGCATTGCCGACAGTGTCTCTCGTACCGCCGTCGGATGATGCGCGAAGTCGTCATAAACCGTGACTTCGCGCGCAACACCTCGGAGCTCTAATCGTCGTTTGACGCCGCGGAAACCCTGAAGAGCCTGAGCCGTTAGCTCCGGTGCCACACCCACCGTCTCGGCCGCTGCCATCGAGCCCAGGGCGTTGCGGACATTGAACGTACCGAGAACCGGCATCCTCACGTGGGCCACCGGTTTTCCCTGTCGCATCACGTCGAATGCAGTCTCCGACGTGTGGTGCTCGATCCTGACTGCTTGCCAGTCGGCCTCTGTTTCAACACCAACTGTCTCTACTCTGCACAGGGCCTCGGCCTTCAGTGCCAGAGCCTCAGGGTCATCAGCATTCAAAATCAGTCGCCCGTTTTGGGGTAGGAGACGGACGAGTCGACGAAAAGTTACCCGAAGCTCTTCGAGGTCACGATAAATATCGGCATGGTCGAACTCAATATTGTTAACGACAACCACGTCCGGAAGGTACTTGAGAAACTTCGCCGATTTGTCAAAGAATGCACTGTCATACTCGTCACCTTCCACCACGAACAGATCACCGGATCCGACGTGCCCGCTGGTGCCGAGATTGCGCGAAATGCCGCCAATCAGAAAAGACGGATCAACACCTGCCTCCCGTAACGTCCACGCTAGCATGAACGCAGTTGTCGTCTTTCCATGGGTACCTGCTACTACAACAGAACGGGCGCGCCATAGGAATTCATTGCGCAGAACCTCTGGAAGCGAGGCATAGCGCACACGCTTATCGAGCACAGCCTCTAGCTCTGGATTGCCCCGAGAGATAGCATTCCCGACGACAACCAGATCCAGATCGCTCGAAATGTGCTCGGATCGATAGCCGTCTAGGAATGTAATCCCGTTATCTGCCAGAAACTGGTTCATCGGTGGATAGATCTGTTGATCGGAGCCACGAACATCAAACCCCCGCTGCTTGAGGAGGACGGCAAGGGTGGCCATCGCCGTGCCGCACACCCCGATCAGGTAGACGGTCTTCATCGAACAGAGCCTTCCTCGATAACGAGCCGCGGTGTCGGGTCAGTCTGCACAGTGACGGCAACTCCGAGCGGAAGAGTCCAGACGGGGCCTGCGGTATGGCCGGTCGGAAAACCAAAGAGCACAGGACCCTCGAATCCCACAAGCGCGCGAGCGATAACATCACGAGCATCGTAGCCGGCCGAGTCATCGCAACCAGGAAACTCGGCACACACGAGACCCGATGCTCGGCGGAGAAGTCCGCTTTGCACCAACTGCGTGAGCATTCTGTCAACGCGATAGGGATGCTCACCCACATCATCTAGAAGCAACACGTATCCGTCAGGAGGCGAAAATGCAAACGGTGTCGACAAGGATGCAAGAAGCTGGGTCAGAGTCCCCCCCAAGAGCAGTCCATGAGCCTCACCTGACCGTAGTACCTGTACTCCGTCCGGTGCCAGCTCACCTAGCGGCTCCCGAAGAGAAACCGATCCCACCAGCGATTGCCGATCGTACCCGTGCTCGCCGTCAGCCAAATTCACCAGCATCGGTCCGTGAAACCCAACCGTCTGGTAGTTGCTCGTAAGAAACACAAGCAAGGCCGTCAGATCCGAACAGCCGACAAACGGTTTTTCACTTAACCCTATTGCCGCGGATTTGAGTAGCGGAAGCAGCTGCGCACTGCCGTAGCCGCCACGAGCTGCAAAAATACCTGCAACCGCTGGGTCGACCCATGCGGCCACCAGTGACTCTGCCCGCTGCGTGACCGAGCCCGCCAGGTAGCGATCGCGTTCAAACACCCGATCATCGAACACCGGCTCATATCCCAAATCTTGGAGTTCGACGATGCCCCTATCGAACACGTCGCGATCGAAGGGACTAGCTGGAGCCACCACGGCTACCCGATCTCCCGATCTTATCCCGCGAGGTTTTCGCATCAGACAAACTGCCTCATGGTCGCAGCAATCTCCGCGTGTTCGTCACATCCGAGCACGGTGCGGACCTTCCTCGACGAAAGCGGTCGACGAACCCTGGTACCGGACAGAAAGCGCGCTTTAACATGATTTTGGCGCCCAAGCGCATCTTCAATCCGAGCGGCCGGAAGAATCTCGTTCTCCACCGCCCGAATGAGTGCCTCGATCACCTGAACCTGCTGGTCTATATTAGGGGCGCATAGCAGTAAGACGTCGCATCCGGCTGCGATGGCCGTCACACTTGCCCGTTCGACCGACCAATCGGCCGTAATCGCCTTCATACTCAAATCATCGGTCGCGATCAAACCTGTAAACCCAAGCTCTCGACGGAGTAACTCGGTCACGACGTTTGGAGAAAGTGTCGCCGGGTACTCCTCATCTAACGCCGGATACAGTACATGTGCCGTCATAATCATGGCGACGTCTCTAGCAACGGCGGCCCGAAATGGAACGAGCTCCACCTCTTCAAGCCGCTCAGGAGGGTGATCAACGACCGGCAGTTCGTGATGAGAGTCGCTGCTCGTGTCGCCATGACCCGGAAAATGTTTTCCGCACGCCGCTACCCCTTCACGCTGCAGTCCGTCAATGATCGCAGCACCCAGGCGAGCCACATCGTGTGCCTGATCAGAGAGCGCCCGGTCACCGATCACAGGGTTTCGTCTGTTGGTGTGGATATCGAGCACCGGAGCATAGTCGAGTGATACGCCGACGGCCAGCAGCTCGCGAGCCAGCGCGCGGGAAAATCGCTTTGCGAGTGACACCTCACCACTGCGCCCCAACGTGCACATCGGCGGCCAAGCCGTAAACGGCTCCTTTAATCGCGAAACTCGCCCACCTTCTTGATCGATACTGACCCAGAGCGGGAGTTCCTGGGACATCTTCTGGGCATCGTACGCGAGCTCAGCGACCTGTTCGGGGGCCTCGACATTTCTCTCGAACAGAATAATTCCCCCCAGGTCAAACTCATGGGCCACTGCGCGAAGCTCGGTAGGCACCGTGGGACCATGAAAGCCAGCCATAATGAGTTGACCGACCTGGCGGTGAATACGTCTCGACATTGAAGGCCAACCTCCGAAGTTAACTCGCACCCCGTGAACAACAGACCGTGACGGTCGGTCGCTGCTCTCGCGGCCAGAACCTGTGCGCTCAGATCTCTGGTGGTTTCGTATTGGACGCGACCACAAACCATATCGATCGCGCTCCTATTATAATGCGGCGTGCTGGTTCACTCGTCAGCACCCACTCGTCTTGATCTTGCTGGTGGGACGCTAGACATCTGGCCTCTCTATCTGTTTCACGCAGGTGCGCAAACCCTCAACGCTGCGATAACGATCAGGGCAGAGTGCACCCTTTTAACAAGTGAAGACGGTGCGTGGCACCTCAGGTCGCAAGACACCGGCGAGTCCCTCACAATTCGTAACCTGGAGGACACCCCTGAGGCATCTCGACACCGGCTGGTTCTCCGTCTACTGCAGCACTTTAAACCAGAGCCGGTCACGGTTGTCACACGCTCGGGCTCTCCGGTAGGCGCCGGCTTGGCAGGTTCGTCGGCTCTCAATATCGCCATCTGCGCCGCGCTGAGTCGACACACAATTACGTCAAACACACCTGAGTCACTGATGACTCTCGCAGCAAATCTGGAGGCGCAGGTCATCGGCGTTCCAACCGGCGTGCAGGACTACCGTCCAGCGATGTTCGGTGGTATCGCAGCGATTGAAATGGGTCCAACTGGGATCACTCGGCTGCCGATCGGCGTCGATCCAGCTGAGCTCGGATCTCGAATCGTCCTCGCCTACACAGGACAATCTCGCGACTCGGGAATCAACAACTGGGAGGTCGTAAAGCGGCACATCGATGGCGACCAAAACGTCATCGATCTGTTTGACGAAATTGCCGACGTGGCGAGGGCGATGCGTGTAGCGCTTGAGACTTCAGCGTGGAAGGAGGTAGGGCGGCAACTCACTCGTGAGTGGAATCTCCGCAAGCAGCTGGCGCCAGGCCTTACCACCCCAATGATCGACGCCCTAGTAGGTCAAGGCCTGAAAGCAGGCGCGTGGGGCACCAAAATCTGTGGGGCTGGAGGGGGCGGATGTCTACTATTTTTAACCGATCCATCTAATGTGAGTTCCCTGCGGCGGACACTCGAAGCCGCTGGGGCAACTATTCTCGACATCCAAATCGACGTCGACGGACTGCAGGTCGAAGTTCGTTAGTCCATGCGATTACTCACCGACGAACATGGATAATCAAGACATCGCTCGGATCTTCGAAGAAATCTCAGACCTTCTGGAGATCAAGGGGGCGAACCCCTTCAAGATACGGGCGTATCGCAACGCCGCCGAGACGCTCGCTAGCATCCCCGAACGACTCAGTGCTATGGATGTTAACTCCCTTAGAGCAATTCCAGGAATCGGTAAGGACCTGGCAACCCGTATTCGAGAGTAGTCGGATGCGGCAGATCAACCTATTACACTGAACTACTTCAGGAGCATCCAGCCTCGCTCCTGGGGCTGCTTAAATTGCAAGGACTCGATCCCAAAACGGTCGGTCTGTTGCACAGCTCCCTCGGGATCAAGACCATCGAGGCACTTAAGAGCGCGGGGCGGGCGGGCCGACTTGGTAAATTGCGAGGTCTTGGAGCCAAGAAACAGGAGCTGATTCTACAAGCGATCGACGAAAGGCACCGCAGGTCGAGGAAACACCTCATCACCGATGCTCAGACCGCGGCGACCGCCGTGATCGATCACCTGCGTGCCACTTGCTCTGGCGGACGGTTTCACGCTGTGGGCAGCCTGCGCCGTGGCTGTGACACCTGCGGCGATGTCGACATCCTCGCCGTCGACATCAACCCGGCGGTCCACGATTCGTTTATAACCTTTTTCGGAGTCGATCGAATTCTCGGTCACGGTGATACAAAATTGAGCATTCTCTTGCGTGATGGGATGCAGGTCGATCTGCGGCTCGTCACTGGTGGGAACGAAGGTGCGGCCTTGCAGTATTTCACCGGATCGAAGCTTCACAATATAGCCCTCAGGGATCGCGCGATCCGTCTCGAACTCAAGCTGAACGAGCACGGTCTGTTTCGGGTATCGGACGGCACTAAAATTACCGTTGAAACCGAAGTCGACGTTTACGAGGCGCTCCGTCTCAGGTTGCTCCCACCAGAGCTTCTGGAAAACCGTGACGAGATCGGCGCTGCGGCATCGAGTGCACAGCTGTCCGAGGGAATCTTCATAGCCACACTACGGCCAGTGACGGTCACGCCAACATCGAGACGATGCCCAAGACTGCCCGAGCTGCGGGGCTCGATACCTGGCCATCACCGGTCATAGTCAAACCTTACCGTCGCGAACGGACTCGATGAAACGCGCACACTCAAGCACGCGCAAGCGATTCGCGAGATCAGCCGTCGCCTGCCGGGGATTACGCTCTTGGCGGGAATTGAGTGCGACATCCGCCCCGACGGGACACTAGACTTACCGGAGGACTGTCTCGCCGAGCTGGATATTGTTACCGCGTCTGTCCACTCTGCATTTGACCAGACGGAGCGCGAAATGACTGACCGGGTAATACGAGCCGTCGAATCATCGGCGATCGACGTGATCGAACATCCGACCGAACGCTTACTTCTTCGGCACGAACCGTATCGTCTCAATATCGAAGCACTCGTCGACTCAGCAGCCAAGCATAGCGTGGCGCTTGAGATCAATGCACAGATTCACCGGCTCGATTTGAACGACACCCACGCTAAACTAGCCCGTGCCCGCGACGTTAAGCTGGTCGTGTCGACCGACGCTCATAGCCCTGATAGCTTCGACCTGCTCGATTGGGGTGTTCTGGTCGCCCGAAGAGCCTGGCTTGAACCGAATGATGTACTCAACACCTATTCGGTCGACCGGCGTCGGGCGACGCTGAAACAAACGACACCCATTCACTCATCACGGGATGGTAGATGAACCAACGTGCAATCAACGAAATCAGGTATCTTTACGACCGGGCAACGGCAGCCACCGTCGAACGTGACTTGACGCGAGCGGTCGAAATTCTCAAGACACTCCCCGATGAGGAGACACGGGAGCGCGCCGCAGTCTTTATGGACGGTCTGTCTCAGATGCGATCCGAGTGGCGGCTGGAGAAACAGCGCCGGGGCCGAAAGTCTAGAAGCGCCCGAACAGACAAGAAACGCCCCCACAAATATCGATCCTGACTCACGGCCCTCCACACTTCCCTGTTAGCGCTTCACGAAGTTTCTATAGTTGTTCCTGTCGATCTCGACGGTAACAACCTGTCCAGGTTCGCCCAGCACCCGCCCACGCTGCTGATTAATCGAAAACCTGAATGCCCCGGCGTCGCCGACGTTGAGGATGATTTGCCTGTCGGCTTCGTACACTTTGCGCTCACCGGCACCCATTACTCCCGCAAACACACGTTTGCCGTCAATTGTGAGCAATACCCAGCATGGTGCAATCGGATAAACGGCCACTGTGAGGGACTCCTCCGCTGCCAGGTCGCTCACCGGGGAAGGGGTGGCCGTGACAAGCCCACCGCTTACCGGCCGGTGTGGCGTTCGGACGCCTACCGGCGGAGAGATCGTCCCGGTCACGACATCGCCAACTGCCACAGCGCCGTCGTCGGTGTCCGCACCTGTGCTGCCCCTGACGTTAAAAAAGAGCAGTAGACCAACGACGACCACACTTATGATTAGTAGGCCAATCGCGGCACCTGATGGACTCAGCTCTTTCCGGCCCCAAAAACGTCCCGCTAGATCGTTGCGTCGCTCGACAAAAGCGCCGTAACCCTGGTTCGGGTGCGCTTCGAGGAGAACGGCGACAATGTGCTCGGGGTCGAGACCGACTTCGGCGGCATAGGAACGGACAAAGCCACGGACAAACAGACCTCCGGGCACCTGGTCAACCTCATTGGCCTCCAGCGCGGTTAGGACACGCGGCGAAATTTTTGTGGTTTCTGCGAGCTGCTCGATCGTCAACCCTTGACGCTCGCGAGCGGTGCGCAGCATACCCCCAAAGTCCGTGGATTTAGGAGTAGACACACGATACCTATAGAAGCGACAACCGTCCCTTGTCAAACTGCTGTCGAAGGTTTTTAACGACTTGGTCTAGCTGGTGGCAGGCATCCACAAACTCGGCAATCGCGGCAAATCCGACCGCACCCGACTGGCCCACCATCCTGACATTGCCCACTTTTACTCCACCTATGGCAAAAACCGGGACAGTGACCGCCTGAACTGTCTCCGCGAGCCCGTCTAGGCCCATCGGTGCCTGGCCCTCTTTGGACCTGGTCTCGAACACAGTGCCGACGATGAGGTAGTCGAGCGCACCTCGCGCGGTCACCTGAACCGCCTCGGCTGGGCTGTGAACCGATCGTCCCACGAGCCACCGACGTGGCGCAAGCCCTCGCACTCGCTCGGCCGATATCGACGTCTCCTTGAGATGGACGCCGGCGGCGCCGGCGGCCAGCGCCACATCTACGCGGTCGTTCACGATGATTCGAGTCGTCGTCGCATTCGTCAGTGCCAGCGCTTGGCACACGACGTCCTTGAGCGTCCGATCATCCAAATCCGACTCGCGAATCTGAATGTAATCAACACCCGCATGGGCCGCGCTTCCGATCAGGCCGAGCAACGACTCGATACCGTCGCCTTCTGCTGACCCGGTCCGCCGACGGTCGGTTACCAGACAGATCGCCGGCGGCTCGAAATCATTTCTCATCGCGGCGTACAAGCTCGACACGCGAAAGCTGGCCGGACGATGCTAGCGTGACGCGTTTGACAGAACTGTACGCCGCCGGAACGTAAGCTCAACACCAGCCGGACTCGTCGAGGCATGGGGGTGCGATGTACCCGGTGGACCAGGTTCGAAGAGCAAGCATGTCGGGAATATGTCGGGGACAGAAAACGTCGCCAAAAGAAATTGAGCTCACCACGTTAGGACGACGGCGGATACACTTCTTCGCTCAATTCCTGAGTGGACAGATCTAGCTCCCGCGTCAAGATCGAGTGTCTCGGGCAGTCGTGCCGCTGGCGCCATCGTTTGCGCAGCCAGGTGCCCACGTCGACCGCTGCCGCACCAAGCGTCACGATTCCGAAACCGCTCACCGCCCCTCGGAGTGCTGGGCTTGCCAACAGCGGCCCCAAGAGTGGTAAAGACTGGACGAAATAATTTCGGTCCCAAAAACGCGTCCAAGGCGCCACGACCAGGACTAGTCCGACCTCGATGAGGTAGACGACTACTAGGACACCATTCAAGCCTTTGATCTCAGCCCCCTTTAATTTTCAAACCCCGCTGAGCGACCGGGGGTGCGATCCTATCAAACCGGACCGGAGTACGAAATGATCTCCGATGAGCCAGAGACCGACCAAACCGAGCGACGGCATCGAGATGCTGGGGTGTCGCATACCCCTTATGACTGCCAAATCCGTATCGAGGGTCACAACTGTGAAGTTTCAGCATCTGGCGGTCACGGGTAACCTTGGCCACAATGGACGCCGCCGCGATGACCGCGCACCGTCGGTCTCCCCCGATAACTCGACGTTGAGGGAGGAACAGACCGGGAATCCTGAAACCGTCAACCAGGACAAAGTCAGGCAAGGGAGCTAGGTTGTTGACGGCTCTCCGCATGGCCTCCAGTGAGGCCCAGTGGACGTTGAGTCTATCAATTTCCTCCGGCGCAGACGAGGCGATCGTCCAGGCATCCGCCCGTTTGGTAATCTCGACATAGAGCCGCTCGCGGGCCGCTGGACTCAGAAGTTTTGAATCGCGAACACCCTTAATTGGTCGATCTGGATGCAGCACGACAGCCGCCACGACGACCGGACCGGCCAGACAGCCTCGGCCCACTTCATCGACACCAACGACTCGTAAGAATCCGAGCCGCCGAACCGCGTTTTCAACCATCCGCGATGCTGTTCGACGTAGCACGAGTCGCCTAGGTACCCGTCGTAAGAGTCGCGTGCCTCATCGCCAGAGTGCTTAGGTTGTGGGTCGTCGCCGCTCGCGCAGACGTGCCGCCTTCCCTCGGAGATTCCTCAGGAAGTACAGCTTCGCGCGTCGAACACGCGCAGACCGAACAATGTCAATCTTGTCAATCACCGGAGAGTGCAATGGGAAAATTCGTTCGACGCCCTGACCGAAAGAAATCTTACGAACCGTGAACGTAGCTCGGGAACCACCTCGATGCTGACCAATAACGATCCCCTCGAACACCTGGATCCGTTCCTTCTCGCCTTCTCGAACCTTGACGTGCACACGAACGGTATCCCCCGGTTGCATCTCTGGGTGCTCACGTAACTGGGTGTCTTCGATCGCTTTGATTGCCTTCATGCGCCTACCCTCGCCCTCCGCTCAGTCTCTGCATCCCGCAGCTGTTGCAGAAACGTTCGCTCTTCCTCATCAAGCCCGGGTCCGTCCTGGGTCAGCAGGTCGGGCCGCCGCTCAAGGGTTCGTTTGACCGCCTCGTGCTTGCGCCATCGCCGAATCTCAGCGTGGTTCCCTGACAAGAGCACCTTTGGAACCGTGTCGCCGTCCACATCGGCGGGCCGAGTATAGTGCGGATAATCCAAGAGCTTTCGGTCGAAAGAGTCGTCACGCACCGAGGCTGCGTCTCCCACTACGCCAGGAACGAGACGACCTACGGTGTCCAGGATTACCATTGAGGGTAACTCGCCACCACTCAACACATAGTCACCAATCGAAATTTCCTCTGAGACGACCCGCGTACGCACACGCTCGTCCACCCCTTCGTAGCGCCCACAGAGCAAGACAATGTGGCCGAGTCGACTCATCCGTAGTGCGGTCGCGTGAGTCAATGGCGTCCCCTGAGGTGACGTCAGGACCACGGCATCCGGAACGCCCCGCTTTCGCTTGATATCTCTCACCGCGTGGAGAAACGGTTCGGGTTTCATGACCATGCCCGGCCCGCCTCCATACGGCACATCATCAACACTCCTATGCCGGTCTGTCGTGAACCGGCGTAGGTCGTGAACCGCTACGTCCAACACGCCCCGCTCAGTCGCTCGCCCGACGACGCCGTCGGCAAGGAACGACTCGACCATCGACGGAAAGATCGTAACAACGTCGAACTTCACCGCGCCCTCATGTCGTGCGAATCGCCCTCACGGCGGTTGAGCTCAAGTAACCCCGGCGGCGGATCGATCACCACCCGCTTCCATTTCGGTTCGACCCGGACACAAATCGACTCCGCAAGTGGGATGTCTACTTCCTCGTCGGTTTCAGCCGCCTGGACGATCAGGCGGCTTGCTCCGGCCACACCCTGCACAGCCACTACGGTTCCAACCAGAGTGTCATCCACTGTCCTGACCTCACAACCGACCAGAGCGTGCTCGTAGTACGCGCCGTCGGGTAGCGACTGCTGCTCAAATATAGGTACTCGAAGCTCATGACCGACCAGAGCTTCAGCTTCCGTGATCGAGTCACAACCTTCGACGGCAATCACCGGACGGCCCGCCTGCAATCGTGAGTCGGTGATTCGAAGCGCCCGCAAAACACCGGCGACGGTCATGTAGACAACACCGTCTGTTCGAAAGCGCCGTTCCGGAAAATCGGTCTCGATATTTACGATAACCTCACCGCGCCGGCCATGCGTTCGTGCGACGCTACCGACAACGACCATGGTGCTCCAGCGAGCCTCAGGCTTATACGCCATTTAGGCTCGTCCGTCTTCATCCAAAAAGTCTACGGTAGCGGTCCGTCCGTCGAGTTCTGCGGCGATCCCTGCCAATGTTCGAATCGCTGTTGCCGTTCGACCTTGTCGCCCGATCATCTTGCCCAGATCACCTTCCGCGGTTCGAACCTCGACATAGGGTCCATCTCGACGTTCGGACTCAGTGACATCCACTCGGTCAGGCTGATCAACAAGCACACGGGCGATCACCTCCACCACGTCGCGGGCTCGACTCACGATCCCGTGACCTCATCTACCGACGGCACCGCTGTCGCCTCCGCGGAAGCCTCACCGACAGGGTGACGTATCAGGAGCGTTCGCAATGTGTCGCTTGGTTGCGCCCCGCGTGTCATCCAATGCTCAAGACGCTGATGATTCATCAGGAAGGTCTCGGGTACCGTGGTCGGGTTGTAGTGTCCCAAGACCTCAAGAGCCCGCCCGTCACGCGCTGCATGGGAATCGATCACTACCACCCTAAAGAATGGCCGCTTTTTCGCGCCCAGCCGCCGCATTCGAATTGCCAGCATATTGGTCCTACCTCATGTCCCCTGAAGCACCATCCTGTATGGAGCTTCACCTCTCGTCTGCTTCAACTTCAACGAAGCGCCTGGCCATGACGGGATCCTGAAAGTCCCAGCCTGCCCGCACGCTGACGCGCCCTACCCTTGCGTTGACCCGTGATACTCTTTGCCGCCTTTAGCATCTTCCGCATCTGTCCGAACTGCCTAAGGAGCCGATTGACATCCGGTACTTCGGTTCCACTCCCGCGCGCGATCCGTTTACGTCGGCTGCCGCTAATCGCGACCTGGTTTCGTCGCTCGATCAAGGTCATCGAGTCGATGATCGCTGCCGTACGGGCTAACCGTTTCGGACCGGCGTCCTTAACGTTTTCCAGCGCCTTCTGCCCGGCAAGACCTGGAATCATCTCTACTAGTTGGTTGAGAGGTCCCATCTTCCGGATCGTGTCTATCTGGCTACGAAGATCCTCGAGGGTAAACGATTCACGTCGAAGCTTCTCGGCAAGACGGTCGGCGTCGTCGCGGCTAACAGCCTGCTCCGCTCGCTCGACCAGAGTCAAAATGTCGCCCATGCCGAGTATTCGAGACACGAGTCGCTCCGGTTGGAAAAGCTCCAAGTCGTCGAGTTGCTCGCCGATTCCGCCGAACACGATCGGAACACCGACAACCGATACGACTGACAGGGCGGCGCCGCCCCTGGCATCGCCATCCATCTTGCTCAGCACGAGACCGGTAATCTGCGTGCGGCGGTGGAACTCGCCGGCGCTCTTAATAGCATCCTGTCCGGTCATCGCATCAGCGACATACAAGAGATCCGACGGGCCGACGGCCGCCTTGATCGCCTCAAGCTCTGACATAAGCTCGTCATCGAGGTGGAGGCGTCCCGCGGTGTCCACTATCACGATGTCGAACCCACGCTGCCTGGCTGTCTCGACCGCAGTTAACGCCCGATGGGTCGGATCGAAATCGTGGCTCGGGTCATGACTGTGCAGCCCAGCTTGCTCGCACAGCACCTCAAGCTGACGGATCGCCGCTGGCCGGCGCACGTCGGTCGAGACCAGTAGTGGATGCCGTCCCTGCCGGACGAGCCATCGCCCCAGTTTGGCGCTGGTGGTGGTCTTCCCGGAACCCTGCAATCCAAAGATCAGAACTACCTGTGGTCGCTGGGCCGTCTGATTCAGACCTCCAGTGGCGTTGCCGAGCAGTTTCATCATTTCGTCGCGGACGATCCCAACGACCTGCTGGGCGGGTGTCAGGCTATCGAGCACCGACCGGTCGATCGCCCGGTCTCGAACCTGATCGATAAACGCCTTAACCACTCTAAAATTGACATCTGCCTCCAGGAGAGCAATGCGGATTTCCCGCAAGGCAGACTCCACCGCCTCTGGTGTTAAACGAACCTCGCCCCGCAGAGACTCGAAGACATCCTTGAAGCGTGTCGTAAGGAAATTAAACATCGTGCTGCCGGCCTTGACGCAGCGCTACATATTTCGATAAGCGCTTTGAAAGCAATCAATTATCGTAGCTGACGAATGTGATCCATGTCAACGAAACGGACGCTACACCGACGAAAGTTTGTGCCCAAGTTTTTCTTTCTTGGCCTTGAGGTAGGCCTTGGAAAACTCCGATGCTGGGATTTCCAGTGCAACTGATTCCACGACCGACAGGCCGTACCCTTCCAGTCCCACGAACTTGCGCGGGTTGTTAGTCAACAGGCGCATCGTCTGGACGCCAAGGTCACCCAAAATCTGGGCCCCGATCCCATAATCACGCTGGTCTGCCTTGAATCCCAGTTGCTCGTTGGCCTCCACGGTGTCCAACCCCGCATCCTGAAGCTGATACGCACGAATCTTGTTCGACAGTCCGATACCCCGACCTTCCTGATTGAGGTAAAGCAAGATGCCCCGTCCTTCTGTCGCGATTCGTCGCATCGCCAATCCAAGCTGGCGCCCGCAATCGCAGCGCGCTGAATGAAACACGTCACCCGTCAAGCATCGGGAGTGTACCCGCACCAACACATCGTCGCCACGCCCAATGTCACCGCGAACCAGTGCCACGTGCGTTTCCCCGTCAATCAGACTCTCGTAGGCGTGGACGTGAAACAACCCCTGTTCCGTCGGCAACTTGGCCTCGGCCACCTGCTTGATGAGCCTGTCATGGCGCATGCGATGCTTGATAAGGTCCGCGATCGTGATCATGAGTAGACCGTGTTGCTTGGCAAACTTGGTCAGCTCTTTGACCCGCGCCATCGTACCATCATCATTCATAATTTCGCAGATGACACCGGCCGGGGAAAGCCCCGCCAGCCGCGACAGATCCACGGCCGCTTCCGTCTGTCCAGCGCGAACCAGTACCCCTCCTCCACGCGCACGAAGTGGAAACATATGACCCGGTCTGGCGAGATCATTCGGCTTGGTCGTGGGATCGATCGCCGCGCGCACGGTCGCGGCTCGGTCTGAGGCCGAGATCCCGGTACTCGTCTCCCGTTTAGCTTCGATCGCGACGGCGAATGCCGTGTCGAATCGAGAGGTGTTCTGAGTCACCATCATCGGGATTTCTAGCTCATCAAGCCTCTCACCGGTCATCGGCAGACAGATAAGGCCTCTCCCGTACCTCGCCATAAAGTTGATGGCTTCCGGTGTGACTTTCTCAGCAGCTATTGTCAGGTCGCCTTCGTTCTCACGGTCCTCGTCATCGACAACGATAATCATCTGCCCATCGCAAATCGCTTTGATCGCGGCATCGATCGGAGCAAACGGACCAGTCTGGCGCTGGACCTTACTGGCAGGCTTCCGCTTCCTAACTGGTCTCTTGGCTTTCATGGAGACTCCTCAGGCGGTTTCGCGAACCGCCCTGACGACGTATTTTCCGATGATATCGCATTCGAGATTGACCGGCGTGTCAGGACCGGCGCTCAGCAGGTTAGTATGCTGCCAGGTGTACGGCACAATCTGAACGTCGAACTCAGCGGGTCGAAGCGCCGCAACGGTCAAGCTGATCCCGTCGACCGCAATCGATCCCTTGGGCGCGAGGATTGAAGTCAGGTTCGGATCATAGTCAACGGTCACTAGATTAAACTCCTCTTGGGGACGAACCTGACGAATGTGACCCACCCCGTCGACATGGCCAAGAACGAAGTGACCTCCCAGTCTCGCATCAACTCGAAGGGGTCGCTCGAGGTTAACCAGTGTCCCCACGGAGAGCCCGCCGAGCGTCGTCACTCGGGCAGTCTCCGGCGAGATCTCGGCATCGAAAGACACGTGACCTTGCTCGACCACCGTCAGGCAAACACCACTCACCGCAATGCTGTCGCCCGGCGCGAGATCTTGAGCCAGTGTCGTACCGATAGATAGTCGGGCACCGGCTGGAATCTTGCGACGTGCGATCACTGCACCCGTGGCTTCAATCAGCCCGCTGAACATAGCCCTCCGTGAGCGTGTCCGGACCATACTGCCGAACAACCCGGTCGCTTAACTCGGTCCACGGCAGATCGACCCACGGCACACCGTCTGGCCCCAGATCGACCGGAGCCATAAACTGTTGCACGCGGTCCACGAGACCAGCCTCCCACGCTGCGCGGTGAATCGTCACGCCACCCTCAAGCACCAACGAGGTTATGTCGAGTAAACCGAGCCGCCGAAATGCTCTGCCGATGGTCGTGTCGTCGTCAGGCATCACCTCCAATTGAACTCCAGCTTCTCGAAGCCGATCCACCAGGTCCGGTTGACCCGAAACCGCGCCATCTGTCGTGAAAATGACTACCGGACCGTGACACAGGGTACCCACGACCCGTGCCGTCAGCGGTATCCTGAGACGCCGGTCGAAAACCACACGTGTGAGCGGACGCAGCCGGTCGACACCGCGTACCGTCAACAGCGGATCATCAACGAGCACGGTCGTCGATCCCACGCCGATGGCGTCAACCTCGGATCGCATCTGATGAATGGCTTCGTTGGTTATGTCGCACGTGAGTGACGTGCGCTCTCCTGGACGGGCTGAGATTTTTCCGTCTCGGCTCGTCGCCACCTTCATCGTTACGAACGGCCGGCCCTGAGTAATCCAAGTTAAAAACGCTTCGTTCAGTCGTTCCGCGGCCGGACGCCCAACGCCGACAACCACATGCACGCCCCGTTCTCGGAGAGAGTCGATACCAGTCCCCCGGACACGACGGTTCGGGTCAACCGTAGCAACCACGACTCGCCGGATACCCGCATCGATAATCCGTTCCGTGCATGGTCCTGTTCGCCCGTGGTGTCTGCACGGTTCGAGTGTGCAGTAGAGTGTCCCTCCTCTTTCTCTTCCCGACGCCATCTCGAGCGCAACCACCTCTGCGTGAGCCTTACCTGCCCGGCGATGGTATCCGGTGCCAACCACGACACCTTCGGCAGACACCACGACAGCGCCGACCATCGGGTTTGGACTCGTTTGTCCACGTCCAAGCTCGGCCAGAGCGAGCGCCTGGGCCATGTGTGACTCGTCCTCCGGACGCTGCACGCCGCCAAACGCCTCAGCAGTCTCATTGCCCGGTTGGACTGGTAAAGAGTCCTTCAACATAGTCCTCAGCCGAGAAAGGGAGAAGGTCATCGACCCCCTCGCCGACACCAACATACCGGATCGGTAATCCAAGTTCCGCCGCGATGGCGACCGCAAGACCACCTTTCGCTGTGCCGTCCAGTTTAGTCAAGACGATACCCGTCACGGCGGAGTGCTCAAGAAATTGTCTGGCCTGGACTAGACTGTTCTGGCCCACGGTCGCATCAATTACCAGCAGCACCTCGTGAGGCGCTCCCTGAATTTCACGCGCGACGACCCGACAAATTTTCTCCAGCTCCCCCATCAGATTGACACGGGTATGAAGGCGACCTGCTGTGTCAATCAGCACAACATCCAGGCCGCGGGCCCGCCCAGCCTGAACGGCGTCAAAGACGACCGAGGCCGGATCAGCTCCGTCCGCCCCCTTGATAACCTCGACCGAAGCCCGCTCGGCCCATACACTCAGCTGCTCGACGGCGCCGGCACGAAACGTGTCAGCCGCACAAACCAGAAGTCTCTCGCCGCGAACGTGAATTAGCTTCGCTAATTTTCCGACTGTTGTGGTCTTGCCTGTACCGTTGACGCCGACCACCATTACGACCCGCGGCCGGCTACCGTCCGAGGTAGGAATCCGTGCGCTGTTGAGAACGTGCAGAAGCTCGTTCCTGAGCTCGTTGCGCAGGCTGCCGACCCACCCTGGCTCAGCCCGGCGGGACTGTAGCCTAGCAATAATTCGATCGGTGGCGGTGACTCCCACATCGGCTTCCAGGAGCAACTCTTCCAGGGTATCGAGAGTTTCAACACTCGCCCGCGTGGTTACGAGGTCTGCGGTTGGGTTAGCCAGTAGCTCATCAACTCGATCACCAAGCTGCTGTGCTGTCCGGCGAAGTCCAGCTCGCAAGCGCTCAAGCAACGCCGTCACGTCGTCTCGGTTTCCGACCGCTGGCGGCGAAGCATCAAATCTTCGACCGCGGCGCGCGGTTTCTTCCGGCCCGCCAATACCTCGGCCATCTGTGCTGTAATCGGAAGTTCAACGTCGTGCCGTATGCCCAGTTCGAGAGCCGCTCCCGTCGTCCTCACGCCCTCGGTGACTGTCGTCATCCCGTCCAGCACGACATCGAGCGAATGGCCGCGACCAAGCTCTAGGCCTAGCCTTCGATTCCGGCTCAGCGTACCGGTGCACGTCAACACCAGGTCACCAAGTCCACTCAAGCCGAACAGCGTCTCACGCTTTCCGCCTACTGCCACGGCTAGACGGGAGACTTCAGCGAGCCCGCGGGTAATGAGGGCAGATCGGGCGTTGTAGCCAAGGCCCATCGCCTCGACAACCCCAGCGGCTATGGCGATGACGTTTTTCATAGCCCCACCAATCTCGACACCGACAACATCCTCGGTGTCATACAGTCGGAAGCCCTGCGATCGAAACTCCCTCTGCACTGCTTTAACCGTTATCCCACAGCGCCCGGCCACACAGACAGCGGTTGGTAGCTTTTGGGCGAATTCCTTCGAAAAACTTGGTCCGGAGAGCACCGTCACGTACCGTAACGATTTCAGTTCCTGCTCGATCACCTCGGTCATCCGCAGAAGCGTCCCCTCTTCCAGTCCTTTCGTGGCGCTGACGATGACAGTACGATCAGTAATCGCGGGTGCCGCGCGCCTGAGGACATCCCGCGTACCATGCGATGGAACGGCCAAGACCACGCACCGAGCGCCGGAGAGAGCTTCATTCAACGAGCTTGTCGGATGCACACTCGGAGGAAGCTCGACCGCTGGAAGATAAATTCGGTTCTCGCGCTTGGCCAACATCTCAGCCACCAGGTCAGGGTTGCGCCCCCAGAGCCTTACCTCTTTTCCGAGACCCCCCAAATGAACAGCGAGTGCGGTGCCCCAGCCGCCGCTACCCAGTACGGCGACCGGCTGCAACGCCGTCGGAGTTGTAGTCATACCCCTCGCTCTCCAAGGCGTCGCTCACCTCCGGCAACTAAACGGCGTACGTTTAAGCCGTGGCGCAACAGCACTAGAATCGCCACCGCCAGCGCCGAGACCACTACAGGCGGCGATGACACCGTCGCGTAGACAAGCGGAGTCAGGGCGAATGCGGCCGACATCGAACCGACGGAAACGTAGCGTGTCACCCAGACGACCAGAGCGAATATAATGACTGCCCCGAGGGCGGCGGTCGGCGCCAGAACCGCGAAGGACCCGCAAGCCGCGGCGACACCCTTCCCTCCTCGAAACTTCAACCGAATCGGGAAAATGTGCCCAGCCACGACAGCCGTGGCGACGAGGCCTTGCATCACCTCGTCGGCTCCGAGACTGCGCGAGACTAGCACCATGACATACCCCTTACTCATATCCAGTGCTAATACCGCCAACGCGACGGAGACTCCCGTCGTTCGCAGCACATTGGTCGCCCCGGTGTGCCCACTTCCGGAATAACGCACATCTGTTCCACTCCAGCAACGGGCTAAAATAAAGGCGAACGGCATGCCGCCGACGACATGGGCGGTGCCCACAAGCCAGATACTCATCGTTCGTTAAGGCGAGCGCGGGGCCACCCCGCTCCCTTCAGTATGCCCTACTAGGGTCGGAATGATTCGTGGTACTCGATTCACGCAGGTCAGCATTTCCTATCTCTTTTTAGCCAGACTAGGGTGACGTACGGATAAATGGCCGTGCCACACAAGCGTAACCCCGTCCTTGGACACGTCCTGCGAAAGAGAAGACAAATCTCCTGCGAGGTAGACGTCGCCTCAACGGTGACAAAGATCCGCGCACCTCTGCCACACGAAGTGGTCCCCAACTACACCCGCTGCAACTCTCGGCGGAGCATATCGAGAGCCGTCTGAGAGGCTTGAAACTTCACACGATCGCGTTCGCCTAGGAATCGGGTGGTAAACGCTTGAATTGGCCCATCAGGTCCAGCGAGGCCAAACGACACCGTGCCTACCGGCTTCTCAGATGATCCACCAGAGGGACCCGCAATGCCGGTAACTCCGACCCCGAAGTCAGCCTGCCCACGTCGGCACGCCTGTACGGCCATCGCCAACGCGACCGGCTCACTCACCGCGCCATACTGCTCGATCACAGCTGCATCAACACCAAGATCAATTTTCGCCTCATTACTGTAGACAACCCAACCAGCCAGTACGTACGCAGAACTCCCCGGCACATCGGTCAGCCGCGAGGCTACCAAGCCACCAGTGCACGACTCAGCGACCGCGAGACGATATCCTCGGTTCGTCAACAGACGACCGACCACGAACTCCAATGATTCTCCATGCGTGCTGGTCAAGCTGTTCCCCAGTACGTCGGCGAGCTCAGCGGTGGCGGTGTCCAGTAATCGCGTCGCTCGGCCGGCGTCGTCGGTCCGGGTTGAGAGGTGGAGTTCGATCTGTCCCAGAGACGCGAGGATCGTCGTATCAATGCACCGTCCGGCAACTCGCCATTGTGAATAGACCGGCTGGATCAGTTCTTCGACACACGACTCCGTCCGTCCCACGATCGTCAGGATACGACGAAACATTCGATGCCCCGCGGTCCGCTCTGCTATGCGTGCTCTCAGAACATCTTCAAACATGGGACACAATTCCCGGGACGGTCCCGGTAAGAGCAGACAAATCACGCCACCGGTCTCTATCCAGAGGCCGGGGGCTGTACCGCGAGGATTTGGCAAGATGACGGCGCCCTCCGGCACTAAAGCCTGGCGACGGTTAAGGTCAGGCATCTTGAGACCGCGTGACCTGAAACGCTTTCGAATCAGGGACACCACATTCAAATCTTCGCAGAGCCTCAGACCAAAAGCTTTTGAAACCCCCGTTCGCGTTATGTCGTCATCCGTCGGACCCAGGCCACCGGTCGTAACCACCAAGTCGGCACAAGACACGACGGCTCGAATTGCCGTGGCGAGGTCATCCTCATCATCACCGACCACTACCTTGTAGCGTACGGCAACGCCGTACGCGTTGAGTTTCTCGGTCAGAAACAACGAATTTGTATCTAATTTGTCGGAAGTAAGGAGTTCCGACCCGATCGCCAGGATCACGGCACTTCTCAGCGGCGCCGACATCGGACTCACACGGTCCCCAGCGAGGCCAATATCCAGACAAACAGACGAACGGTGACCGCCGCGTACACCGCGGCTACCAGATCGTCGGCCATAATCCCGAGCCCGCCGTGAAGTCGCTCAGCATTGCGCACAGGAAACGGCTTGACGATATCGAAGAGACGGAATGCGAGAAAACCCACCAGGGCTGTCATCCAGGTAAGGGGAACCCAAAGCATGGTCAGCAGCATGCCCGCGACCTCGTCGACCACGACAAAGCCTGGGTCTTCCCGAGCGGCGTGACGCTCGCCGACTTCTGACGCCCAGAGACCAAGGGCGACCATCCCGACGAGAAACCCTAGCTCCAGCTCGGGGCCGGCGCAGAACCGCATCGCGACCAAAAGCACCAGGCCGGCCGCCGATCCTGCCGTGCCTGGAGCGATCGGAACGTACCCGACATACCCGGCGGTAGCTACGAACAGACCGAATGCTCGCATCGGTCAGGAAACCTTGCCCCTCCTGTATTCCCGATTAGATCCTGCAATGTCAAGGAGCGGACCAAGAATAGGTTACAGGTCCGAGCCCGGCAACCAGGACAGAGCCGGTTTTCATTTTTCGATCAAGCTGGCGAGAAGTCGATGCACTACTTCGCAGGTCGCAGTCACATCACACACATTCTCGCCGTTAGTCTGGCACGGTACGACGACATCGTGGGCATCTCATCGAGGAGAGTCCCCTCTCGACCCTGTAATGAACACCGGAACTGAAGGTAGTGACAGTAACTGGCGCTGGATTTCCGCTCGCAGCGCGTCGGCTTCTTTGGTAAGGGAATTGCCGGAACCGACCATGGCAAGCACGCCCAGCGCCTCGTGAAGCCGACCGTCCTCAACCAAGCGACGGGCACGGGAAACTCTCACACTCGCACCGAGGGGAAGCGGAAGCGACTCGCCCGTTGTCTGAGCTGGTACGACCATCCGTAGCGACGGTTGGCCCCAGATCAGTGACTCCCATTCACCCCAGGACATCGCCGCATAGCCGACCACAACAACAACGCCCACAAAGAGCACAAGCGGCACGACCCGCACGCGCCGTGGGTCCGGTTGCGCACCAGGGTTGAACTCACGCTGCGTGACGGAGCCCGTCGCTTCGCCTCGCCGTGGCAGTCGATCACCGCCTGCAGCTACTTCGAGCCGGTTTAATCTATCCAGGACCGTCAACGCCTCGTCCCGACCGCCGCCTTTCTTAATTGCGGACGTCAGCAACGAACGGGCTTCAGCGACGTCGCCGCGCTCGAATGCCTCGACCCCCGTGTGCACTAGCTCCTCGGACTCGCGTAGTCGTTCAGAAAGCGCGGCCCGCGCTCGCTCAATATACGCGCGAGCTCTGGCATGTGACCGGTCCAGGAACAGCACACGGGTCCAGATGTCGATCGCGCGTTCGTATCGGCCTTTAAAATAGTGATCGAGCCCGGATAGTAAGAGGCGTTCGATCTTCACGGCGCGATCAGCATCGAATGACCAATCGTGAGACTGTTTGTCGCCGTGAAGCGGATCGACCATAAGTGCTTGCGATTATGGGACAAACCCTATGACCTGTCCAGGCCGAGTCGGAACCGTTCCGTGACGATAATACGCCACCGTGAGAGAACGATTCTGATCGTTTGACTTCAGCTCACCCCAGTCTGCCGTACAATTTTATTGTGGCGATGCCTATCATCGAAGCGGTACCGAACATCAGCGAGGGACGCCGGACAGAAGTCCTCAAGGCACTGGCTCACGCAGTTAACCGGATCCCCGACGTGTTCCTTCTCGACCAGTCAGCCGATCCCTCGCACAACCGCTGCGTGCTGACGATCGTTGGAACCGCCGACCCTTTAATGGACGCCCTCCTTGGCATCTACGATGTCGCCTCCAAGGATATCGACCTCCGTACCCACCGTGGTGTCCATCCGCGTCTCGGGATAGTTGATGTCGTGCCCTTTATCCCTGTTCACGATGCGTCGATGACCGACTGTGTGGAACTGGCACGGCGACTTGGCCGCGCCGTCGCCGCACGCTTTGCGGTCCCCGTGTTTCTGTACGGCGAGGCCGCAACACGACCGGACCGTCGCGCCCTCGAGGTGATTCGCCGCGGACAATTCGAGGGGCTTACCAAGAAAATGGCTAACGCTGTCTGGAGACCAGACTTTGGCCCTGCGATACCTCATCCTTCGGCCGGTGCCTCGGTAGTCGGAGCTCGAGAGCCGCTCATCGCGTTCAACGTTAACCTCGAGACCGACGACATCGACGCGGCGCGTGCGATCGCCCGAACTATTCGGGAACGTGACGGCGGGCTCTCAGGTGTCAAAGCGCTCGGGGTAAGACTCGAGCACCGAGGAATCGTGCAAGTATCAATCAACCTCACGGACTACGAGACGACACCCTTGCATCGAGTCTTTGGCGCGGTCGAACGAGAAGCCACCCGGAGGGGGATTGCTATCGTCGACACCGAGATCGTGGGGCTCGTCCCGAGGGCGGCCATGGCCACGGTCACTAGCGACGTACTCCGTCTCGATCTGTTCAGCCAGAACCAGGTGCTCGAGGCACGGTTGCAGTCACTGGCGGGACCGCTTTCGTATCAGTTCGGCGGGGCGAAATAATGCCGAACGTCCGCATCTTACGATAGAGATTGCTCCGCTCGACCCCAAGCGCCTCTGCCGTCCGAGAGATGTTTCCCCGGTTCACCGCCAGCGAACGCACGATGTAGTCGCGTTCGAATTGCTCTCGCGCGGCGTGCAATGGCTCCATCTTTCCGGTGTGACCCGACTCGGTCGGTAACGCTCCATCCCTGGTGAGAAACGTCAGGTCTGCCGCACCGATTGTTCGACCCGGCACCATGATCGCCAGTCGCTCGAGAACATTGCGAAGCTCTCGCACATTCCCTGGCCAGTCGTGAGATTCGAGCGTGGTCAACGCCGCATCGTCAAGCGTCTTTACGCGATGGCCGTGCTCATGGGCGAACTCCGGTAACAAATGGTTGGTAAGCAGCCGAATATCCCGGCGACGCTCCCTGAGTGGAGGGACAAAGATCGGGATAACGTTTAGTCGAAAAAACAAGTCGTCTCGGAACGTACCGTCGTCGATAGCCGCCCGCAGGTTCTTGTTGGTCGCAGCCAAAACCCGGACGTCGACGCGTACTCCACCACGCGCGCCGACTGGCTCCACTACCTGCTCCTGCAGCACGCGCAGAACCTTGGCCTGCGTCTTGAGACTCATGTCACCGACTTCGTCGAGGAACAACGTGCCACCGTCCGCTGACTCAAACTTGCCCTCTCGGTCTGTAACCGCCCCCGTGAACGCACCCTTGGTATAACCGAACAGCTCACTCTCGATTAGCTCTTCCGGAATGGCAGCACAGTTCACTTCAACGAACGCCCCCCCCGAGCGCTGACTCATGGCGTGGATGCTTCGAGCCACGAGCTCCTTACCGGTGCCATTCTCCCCATGCACAAGCACCCGCCCGTTCGTCGGTGCCGCCTTGGCAATCTCTTCTCTCAAGCGCTGCATCGGCGGGCTTTCACCAATCATGACCAACCGGCGATCGACGTGAGCCCTAAGCACACGGTTCTCGGCCTCCAGTCGATGTTGCCGGAGCGCGTTGCGCGCGACAAGGACTGTCTTCTCAAGCGACAGAGGCTTTTCGACAAAATCGAACGCACCCATTTTGATGGCGCGAACCGCCGACTCTATATTGCCGTGACCGGAAATCATTACCACCTCGGCGTCGACGTTACGCTGCCGTAACTTCTGTAGTGTCACGAGTCCGTCGAGACCCGGTAGCCAGATGTCAAGCACGATCACGTCATAGATCTGTCTGACCACTCGCTCGAGGCATGCCTCTCCACTCTCTACGGTGTCGACGCGATAGCCTTCGTCCTTCAGTACCCCGGATAATGCAGAGCGCACACCAGGTTCATCATCGACGACCAAAAACGATGCCTTCACTCGCCTCCCTCGCCATCGTTACCTATCACACTCGGCACACAACCTACTCGATACAGTCAACAAGGGAGCTCGATTGTGAACGTCGTCCCGTTGGGGGTATTGTCTCCCACCTCTATGCTGCCTCCATGCTCGGCTACAATACGGCGAACAATCGCCAAGCCCAACCCGCTTCCCCGCCGCTTCGTCGAGAAATACGGCATAAATAGCTTCTCGCGGTCAGTTTCCGAAATGCCCGGGCCGTTGTCTCGAACAATAACCCTCACGACCCCGGTGACCTCGTCGTGCTCCGTCTGCACTACAATCACACCCCGCCGGCCATTCGAACTATTACGCAGATGATGTTCGAGCGCATCGACCGCGTTGTCAATCAGATTAACGACGACACGACGGAGCTGTTCCGGATCGAAACGGGCCAATGGAAGTGTGGCGGAGAAGTGGCGTTCTACAGCTATGTTTTTGAACAGCCCATCGTACAAACCTAGCGTCTCGTCGAGAAGGTTATTTAAATCCGCGATCACCGTCCGGGGCGATGGCATCCGTGCGAACTGCGAAAATTCGTCCACAAGTGACTTCAGGGCCTCCACTTCGCCGACAATCGTGGCTGTGCACTCGTCGACCAATTCCCGGGAGGCCGGTGGTGCAGTGCCAAAGTGCCGACGGATCCGTTCTGAACACAACCGGATCGGCGTCAATGGATTCTTTATCTCATGCGCCAACCGTCGCGCCACGTCGCGCCATGTCGCCACACGCTGGGCGCGAATCAGCGGAGTGATGTCGTCGAACACCATGACCGTCCCGTCGACATTACCGGTCTCGCTCGGCAGTGCCGTGGCTGCCACCGCGAGATGCACCTCTCGCCCCTCTCTCGTCAAAGCGACCTCTTGGGCGCTGCGGTTTTCGTTGTGACTACGCGCGTTCATCAACACATCCCCCAACGGCCGCACGTCCTCACGAGAAAATACCGTTACAGCTGGCTGTCCAATCGACGAGGGATCGAGTGCAAGAAGCCGGGTCGCAGCACGATTGATCGTACTGATCCGACCGTCAGCGTCGATCGACACAACACCGGTCGCGATCCGTTCGAGAATTGTTTCGATGTAATGACGGCGCTGATCGACCTCCCGATTGGTTCGCTCGAGATCGCGCCGCGACCGCTCGAGCCGACGACGGCTAGTCGACAGTTCTCCCGCCATGGTGTTGAACGCCTCGACGAGCGACCCAAACTCATCGGTGCTCTGGGGTTCGATACGATAGTCGAAATGACCTGCACCGATCTCACGGGTACCTGCCGCCAGCAGCTGAACCGGGCGCGTGATTCGTCGGGCGACGTAAACACCCAACCAGGTAGCACTGATTAAAATCATTAACGTGAGCATCACAAAAAACGACAAGTAGACCCCGGCCAGTGGCTGTTGGAGCACCCGCAGCTGTTGATAGGCCTCGTAGGCGCCGCTGATCCGGCGTGAGTGAAATGCAACACTTCCGGTAAGCGTATCGCTGGCTACCACTACACCGACCGGAGCGCCGTCCGCCGGAGCGCCAATAATGGCTGCGGCACGCACAACCTCTGCCCCACCCGCCAGGGGCTCAACTTGCCGGACGTCGTCGCCTCCTGCCGCCACCCGTTCAGCCAATCGCTCGGCAGCCGCCCTGGAATAGTCTTGGAGGCCGGCGGGCATCGCGACCTCCAGGAGCGGCTCGATCATCACCCGGCCAGTTTCGTCGGCCGTGGCCGTGACGCGGTAGACTTCGATACTACCGACCAACCCCGCCGCGACGTCCGGTGTGACCAACTCGCGTACGCGCGCTATGTCTTGAGTGTTCAGCGGTAAACCGCCCAGCGAATCAGCAATCCGTTGAGCGTGGTCGCTCACTACCCGCTGCCTGCTCCGATAGTAATCGCGGGCGACCTCGCTGGCCGACGTCAGCACGTCGTCGATCGGAGCAGAGAACCACTGTTCCGCGCTGTTTCGGATGAGCTCGCTCCCGACAAACAACACAAGAAGAGCGGGAATCAGTGTCATCCCAAGCAGTGCCGCCACGAGCTTGGCGCGAAAACGAGCAAACGGCACTGCACGCCGACGCTCAACCCAAAGTTTGATGACATTGCGCGCCAAGATAAAACCGAGGACAACCAACATCGTGAGACAGGCCGCTGAGAGGGCATACAGGACGACCTCGCTAAGGTAGTCCGCTGCTAACTCTGTGGAGCGGTCGGCAACCCTCAGCAGACCAAACAGCGCCGTGATGAAAAGGGCAATACCAAGCAGGATCAGGACAGGACTGTCCCGAAGTGGACGACGTCGGTCCGGCGTCGGCGATGATCGTTCGAGATTTGGATCAGACTCGCTCGCCATGACTGTGGCACGCGTCATCCCGATGTCTACGGAAGATAGGTAAAGCGCGTCACACCGGATGCCGACGCGCGAGCCCACGGCAACACGAACCATTCGTTACGCGGCCGGCGTTCCGCCTAAACCAGTACCTGATAGCCCCCATTCGGCTCAAGTTCGGCTGTACTGAACAGTGGAATACGCTCGAACGTGGTGAGAAGCGTCTGGACCTCGTCCTCCGCGACAACGGTCTCTTCCACGCGGCCGTCAACCATCCTTGCCAGGCTGTACTGCTCCTGGAGACTGTCATAACGCACGGTAGCCGACAACGTCGCCGACCCCACGGTGCTGTCGGGCCAGAAAGCCTCCTCGCGGCTCAACCGCACTTCGTAGTCAAAGGTGGTCTGAAGGCCACTCTGGATCGTCGAACGGACGTCATCCGTGTATGCACCTGAAAACTCCAGCGAGATGAGAACCTGGCCCTCTCGCGTGAGTGTCGACACCGTCAACACTTCAGCCGCCCAGACGGTCGCCCCGGCCACAAACAACACCGGTAAGAGCACCGGCCAGCTCACGGACTGCCCTTGTGATGCATGGTGACCGAAGAGTAACGCCGCGAGACTGGTGCCTCGGTCACGACTCACGAAGACACTCCACTAATCCTTCCCATCCAAAAGACCTCTAAGCTCGGTCATAAATTCACTGATGTCGCGGAAGTGACGATAGACCGAGGCGAATCTCACGTAGGCCACCTTGTCAAGGCTCCTCAATTCTTCCATGAGAAACAACCCGACTTCCTCTGCCCGGATCTCTTTCTCCGGCCGGTCGTGTAGGGTCACCTCGATTCGGTCCGCAACCTGTTCAAGCGCCGCTACGCTAACCGGCCGCTTCTCACAGGCTTTGAGCATCCCCGCGATGACCTTCTGTCGCTCGAACCTCTCTCGCGATCCATCTTTCTTAATGACCATGTACGGGATGTCATCCATCCGCTCATAGCTCGTAAATCTGCGCCCACAGTCCAGACACTGGCGGCGACGCCGAATCACCTCACCTTCCTTGCTCTCCCGTGAATCGACAACCTTATCTTCCAGATGCCCACAGAAAGGACACTTCACGAGCCACTCCCGCCATCTTCGCCCCGCACCAACGGCATCGCCGGAACGCGATCCGACGAGCATGACCCGGCCTGCGAATCGGACACCTCACTCAAGGACTCGCGGTTCGCCGCCAGACGCGACAGACTGCCCAAACGCAGCCCTTCCTGCGCCATGAACACAAGACCCGGAAGCGTCAACGGTAAAAACGCAAGCACATGCATAACCAAAGCGGCGGCTACTGCCTGATCGACGCCCGCACCGTAGAGTGACGTCGCACCAAGCTCGTAGGCAGCATGGTACCCGCCGACGCCGGCCGGCGTCGGCACCGCCACACCAATTGCCACCATCCCCATCAGAATGACCGACTCTCCAAACGATACCTCGATTCCAAACGCCACCGAAGTCAGCCACATCCCATACGCGACAGACAGCCACAGCACGACCGAGAGGCCCATCGCTACGATGAGCGGACCCGGACGCCCGACAACGGCTAGACCCTGTAAAAACCGTTGGCCAACTTCCGCCACGACGCGGGCAGCCCAGCCTGGTGTCACGCAGACGCACCATCGCAGCGCCTGCTCGGTCCGGGCCGGGCTTCTCGCCAGACAGACAACCATCATCAGAATGACCACGGCGACTGCGCCGCCCGTCACCGCGGCCGTGCGCAGTGTGGTCAGGAGTTGAGGATCGTTCGTCGGCGAATCAGCAACGAGAATGAACCCGGCCACTGACAGCACGATAATCAAGAGGTCAAGCAGGCGTTCGAGCACGACTGTCCCAAAGGCAGCAGCGCCACTGAATCCTTCTCGTTTCGCTAGTACATACGGCCTCAGGACTTCACCAATCCGTCCGGGCAAGAGCGCATTGGCCGCAAATCCGATCATGGTCGCGCGGCTGGTGCCCCAAAACGACGGGGCCCCGACCGGCTGCAACAGTCTTCTCCATCGCTCAACACGCACGAGATAGGACACGGCAGCCACGACCAAAGACGCAATCAGGAGATCGACGCGTGCTCCACGCATTGAGGCCCAGACTCGGTCGATCTGCGCGTTACGAAAAAAGAACGCGATCAGGCCGACGGTCAAGCCCGTGATGAGCAAGGTGCGGAGGTGTTTTCGTATCAAGTCATGGGAATGTACTACAACACTCGAATGATTTCCCTCTTGCCGTGATTGCCTCTTCTCGTTAAGCTATGCTTCTTTTCACCCACCTGCGAGGTTCGGTCGTGTCCATACCTGCACCAGTTTTCGAAACCTTCCTTGAAGGAATCGCAGCACATCGACGCGGTAAGGTCCGTGACATCTACGAAGTCGACGAGCTTCTCTTGATCGTCACCACCGACCGTATCTCTGCGTACGACTGCGTGCTAGGGTCTGCGATTCCCGACAAGGGCAAAGTTCTGACGCAACTCTCGGCCTTCTGGTTCGACCGCACCGCCGACATCGTGGCGAATCATATGGTCTCGATCGATCCGGCGACCTACCCGGCGGCACTGCAACCCCATGCGGAGGTGTTGGCGGGGCGCTCGATGTTAGTGCAACGCGCGCGCCCGGTGCCAATCGAGTGCGTCGCGCGCGGTTATCTCGCCGGGTCGGGCTGGCACGAGTACCAGAAATCAGGAAAAGTATGCGGCGTGCTTCTCCCTCGAGGTTTACGCGAGTCGGATCGTCTACCAGAACCAATTTTCACGCCCGCTACCAAGGCTGACAGCGGGCACGACGTCAATATCAGTGAAGCCGAGGCAGCCGACCTCGTCGGTCGCGATCTTGTCAGTCATCTGCGAGACCTTACGCTAGCGCTATATCGCCACGGGGCACAACGTGCCGAGTCGTGCGGAATCATCGTCGCCGATACCAAGTTTGAATTTGGGTTAGTGGACACAGACAACGGTGAATCTAGTCTCGGCGAATCGGTTATTCTGATCGACGAGGTCCTCACCCCGGACTCGTCTCGGTTCTGG
>Ga0310121_10000843_pt1 | contig 32637 bp, 19 predicted proteins | sample CB27_Tmax_986_MG_FD_203504 | JGI IMG/M metagenome (GOLD analysis project Ga0310121, IMG submission 203504) | Marine microbial communities from Western Arctic Ocean, Canada - CB27_Tmax_986 | ecosystem: Environmental > Aquatic > Marine > Oceanic | place: Canada: Western Arctic Ocean | collected... | reverse complement strand
GGCGCCGTGTCTGCTTTTTTTTGACTGATCGGCTGCCCGCAGCCCATGAGAACCGATAGCACCAAGAGAACAGCAAGGAAATCCAATCGCGGTGAAAATGAGGGCTGACGGCGTGGCCGTGGCACAGAGAAAGGTCCAATCATTGTCGACATGGATTATTCGCCTGACAGTGGTACAATCTGTTCAGCCCACACTTCAATCGCCGTTGAGAGTTTAACTCACTACTTTTCGCAATAATATACGGACGGACGCGGCAATGCTCAGATTGCTACTATTAACGACAACCATTTTATTCTCCATCGCCGCGCCGGTTGCGGCCAACGAACGGATTAATGTCGGCGGACGCAAGCAACTCTTCATTGATGAGCGTTTCATTGGCTCGAGCCATCGAATCGAGTTGCGAACCAATCCTGCTCAGAAACTGGGGCGAATCCGAGATCCCGACGGAAAACCGATTCCGATGGCTCACATCGGTCGCGTGTTTGACGTAGACGGGACGATTCGGATGTATATTGGCGCGGACGCCGCACTGGGGGTGCTAGTAAGCGAAGACGGCCTCCAGTTTAAGAACACGGGTAGGGGGATTGTCACGAAAGGATACCTGCCCACTCTGTTTTTCGATCCTTATGACCCGGACCCCAAGCGCCGGTACAAGGTATTTAGCACTTTCCATCAAGGCCCATTCGACCGCGAGATCCACGGCATCTACGCCGCGTATTCGGCCGATGGATTTGAATTCACCGAGGCGGGCCGGGTCCTGCCATTCTTCATTGACAATCCATGCGTAATGCACTGGGACGAGCGGATCGGGACATATGTCATTTTCACGCGAGCATTTTCCTACGAGTCGGACAACCAGCGGCGAATCGCTCGCATTGAGACCGATGAACCGCTCAAACCCTGGCCGTACGTGGCAACGCCTGAGGACCGCGAACGACTCGCGGTAAGTAATGCCGAAGTGGTATTGCAGGCCGATGAAGACGACTACTTTCCCTCAGACATCTACTACAATTCGTCCGCGATCTATGCGGAAGCAGAGGATGTCTACTTGATGTTCACGGCTCAGTTTCGACATTTTTATCCCGACACCCAACCATTTGTTCCGCGCAAGGCGCCAGGAGAGTGGGAAGACTTCGGTATGCTGGAAATTCAATTGGCCGTGAGTCGGGACGGAGTCCACTGGCAGCGGCCGACCCGCGAGCCGTATTTTCCGATCGGACTGCCGGATGAGTGGGACCGTTGGTTCAGTGTCATGGGACCAGGAATCGTCCGCCGCGGAAATTATCTTTATCAATACTATTACTCCAGTGGCCGACTTCACGACTCGACCATCCTGCGTGAGGAATATCGCGGCGCGGCTAAGGAGCTGGGTGGCATCGGCGTCGTGCGCCAACGATTGGACGGATTCGTATCGGCAGATGCCGATTACAAAGGGGGCTGGCTAGAGACACCGGTGATCGAATTCGAAGGCAATCGCCTGCGGTTGAACATCGATACCGGTTCGATGGGCACGGCCTTCGTCGAGATTCGCGACGACAAAGGCCAGCCAATTCCCGGTTTCGGCTTGGAGGACTGCGAAGAAGTCGGTGGCAACTTCATCGATCAAAGGGTGTACTTCAAGGGAAACCCGGACGTGTCTGCACTTGCAGGAAAGCCGATCAAGCTCTATTTCAAACTCATGCGTGCCAAACTCTTTGCGTTTCAGTTTACACCGAATTGAATCTCATGAAAACAGTCATCCACACTATTGTCAGTGTATTGGCGACGGCAATTTGGTCCGGTGTCGCTGGAGCCCAACCGACCGCCGAAACAAAGACCTCTGAGGAATTAACTGAAACGGTTCAGACGAGTGTCGACCTCGCACTGGAGTGGCTCGCCACGCAGCAGGATGGCAATGGCAGTTTCAAAGCCGATCCCACTTGCAACGACGTCGCACAACCTGCCGTCACTGGTTTGACAGTCTTGGCGTTCTTGGCAAATGGCCATTCACCATCGGTTGGGCGTTACGGGAAGCCGCTTGATCGCGCAGTTGAATTCATTTTGGCATCACAAAAACCGCCCGGTTATTTTTCGGTTGGGAATCCCTTCTCGAATAGCGGTACATTTACGGCCTCCCAAACGGCAAATTACAACCATGCGATTGCGGGGCTGGTACTGTGTGAATTGTACGGAATGCTCCCTGATGATAAAGCTGAATCAGTGAAGCAGGCCATCGAGCGAGCATTGCTCGTCACGTGGACGGAACAAGATAAGAGAAAGAACGACCCACTTCATCAGGGTGGCTGGCGAGATGCCAACGACTCCGTCTTTTCGGACCTGTCCGTGACATCCTGGCAGCTGATGTTCGCCAGATCAGCTAAAAACGCAGGGTTCGCGGTCTCGCAGGTTCGAATTCAACGAGCCGTTGACTTTGTCAAACGCTGTTATGACCCACGTGTGGGAACTTTTCGGTATTCGTTTTATCGTGGTTCTCACCAGCGCACGCGAGCCATGGCGGGTGCCGGGATAGTTGCGCTTTCACAATCTGGCGTCCATGATTCCGATATGGCAAAATCAGCGGGTCGCTGGCTGTTGCAAAACAGTTTCGCCGCTTACAATTCGCGCCTCGATCCTGAATTCACGGAGGATCGCTTTCATTACGGCGTGTTTTACGCGTCGATGGGCATGTACCAACTCGGTAAAGATTATTGGGACCAGTTTTATCCTCCCCTGGCCAAGACATTGGTCCGCAATCAACGACGCGGCGGCGCGTGGAGTCCAGAAAACCATCCATATGAATTCAAACTGGGTAGTTGCTACACAACCGCGATAGTAGTCATCGCATTGAGCTTGGAGAATCAATTGTTGCCAATTTTGAAAAAATCGCAAGGAGTTTTCACAGTATGAAAACGATGTACGTGGCTTACCTGCCGATTCTAATCCTGAGTGTGACTTCAGTTTCCGCCAGGGCTGATACGGTTGCTTTGTGGTTGTTCGATGACCCACCCGGTTCACGCACCGCCATTGACGTGAGTGGCAACGGGTATCACTTGACGCTCGGCCCCGATGCGGCGATTGTTGGCGGCGGAAAATTTGGCAACGCGTTGGATGCCAACGCCACGGCAAAGGACTTTATGGGGGCCTACCGCAGTAACGTCGAAGCGCCGCTCAACCCCGCCGACTCGGATTGGACCCTGGAGTGTTGGGTCAAGACCAAACCAGGCATGGAAGCCAATTGGGACCGCATTTGGGGGATTTCGGGAGTCACCAAGAACTTTTTCGATTACGGCAATGATGACCGCCGTCAAGTGGTCAACGTGTATCGCGGCAACACCCGAGCTGGAAACGATAACATCGGCACACCCGATCTAACGGCCGATCGCGACTTCCACCATTTGGCCCTCGTTTATGATTCCACCGAACACGAACTGACTTACTATTTCGACGGGCGCCGACAATGGGCTTTTCCCATGACGTGGGACGCGGTCAAAGGCGAGGCGCAACTGCAGATAGGCATGCGCGGCGAAACTTTCTATCGAAATTTTGAGGGCTATCTCGATGAGATGCGGTTTTCCGACGAAGTGCTCTACGAAGGAGAACAATTCGAATTGCCCGCCAGCCTGACCCGGCCTTATTTGATCACCCCGACCGCAGAAATCAGTTTTGTGGCGTTTGTCGGCGGGGTGAATCCAGAGTCACAAACACTACAGGTCTTGACCAACGCAGATCCGCCCGATTGGAAGATTGTAGAGACAATCGACTGGTTGGAAGTGGAAGACGGTGAAGTCGTCACCCTTGCGGCCGATATCACGAATTTGGCGGCTGACGAATACCGTGGCTCGGTGACGGTTCAATCCGGCCAGGCCCATATCCCTCCGCTCACGATTCCGGCTCGCCTCCGAGTCTTAGACCTTTCAGAAATGAAGGACATTGGTAATCGCAAACAGTTGTTTATCGACCGGCGATTCATCCAGCGCAGTGAAAATGTCGAGCTGGCAGTCAATCCCGCACAAAAGATGGGCGCGGTGCTCACCCCTGATTCGTGGGAGTTGGGGTGCGGCCTACCGGCTCGCGTGTTCGAGGAAGATGGCAAGTTCAAGATGTATTACGGGGCGTATACAGAGGCGAGTCACAGCCGCAGCATGGCCTATGCCCAGAGTGACGATGGGTTGCGCTGGACCAAACCAAATCTGGGCCTAGTAGAGATTCACGGCAACAAAAACAACAACGTACTTTTCACCGCCGAGGGCAACACGATGCCGGAAATCGCGATGGTATATCGCGACGACCGCGATATTCCGCAGCGGCGTTACAAGTTGTTTATGGGGACGCGGCACGCGCCGGAATTCGATCCCGAAAAAGATGGCCTATACGCTTACGTTTCCGCGGACGGTTTGAGGTTTGAGAAGGTGCGCCGCGTTCTTCCAAAGTTTATCGACAATCCAGTTGTACCCAACTGGGATCCGCGGATTGGCAAGTATGTCATCTTCACTCGAGCTTTCAACTACGAAGACGACAACCAGCGACAGATCGGCCGGATCGTTACGGACGACCTGTTGCAACCCTGGCCCTTAAAACCCGACTCGACGAATCAGCGAGAGCGTGTCAACACCGAGGATATCGACGTTGTCTTGAAAGCCGATGCAGCGCTCGATCCCTATTCAGATCTCTACTACAACAATGGCTTCGTCTACCCTTGGGCAGAGGACGTCTACCTGATGTTCATCACACCCTTCCGTCATTTCAGTCCCAGTCGCCAGCCATGGTTTCAGACGCGCTCGCCGGGTGTCTGGGAGGATTTCGGTCTGATCGAGACACAGCTGGCCGTCAGCCGCGACGGCATTCATTGGGACCGGCCCGCGCGGGTGCCTTATTTTCCGATGGGTTTTTCCGATGAAGGGGATCGCTGGACCACCATCATGGGGAACGGCATGATTCGCGTCGGCAATTATGTCTACCAGTATTACAACTCGGGAGGTATGACGCATGATTCAGCAGTGGTGCGCCCCGAACACGCAGGATTGATTGAAGCCAAGGGGCGCATCTTTGCCCTCCGGCAGCGGCTCGACGGTTTCATGTCCGCCGATACGGATCATGAGGGCGGTTGGCTGATGACGCCCCCGTTCAAGTTTAAGGGCAACCACTTAAGGCTGAATATAGACACCGGTGCCATGGGAACGGCATTTGTCGAGATGCGCGACCTGAATGAGCGCCCAATTCCGGGATTCACCTTGCAGGAAGCCGAGGAGGTCGGTGGCAACTACATCGACCAGAAGGTCTACTGGAACGGTACCACCGACGTTTCGTCGTTGGCGGGCCAGCCTGTCCGGCTTTACTTTAAGCTTAATCGTGCCAAACTCTATGCCTTTCAGTTCGCAGAAGATTGACGCACAAATTGCAGGTCCGTCTGTCTCAAGAGCATGAAGATCAAAGAAATCAAGTCCGTACGGCTAGAGTTTTCGCCACGCGCACCGGAGTTGCAACCGAGGTCGCCCGTTTGGATTCAGAGCGAACCCATTGCCAACACGATGAGCCGCTATCCGCGCTACGCGTTCCGGCCGTCTTGGTATCCCAGTTGGGAGACGTTTGGGTGTTTGGTCACGGCCGAGGACGGGACGTGGGGGTTCGGTACGGCGCAACACGGCCGGCCCGTTGCGGCTATTATCGACGACTACCTGGGGCCACTACTTATTGGCGAACCCTGCCTGGCAATCGACCGGCTTTACGACATACAGGTGCGTCTTTGTGCCCCCTTTGGGGCAACCGGCCTGGCGGCCTACGCGGTCAGCGCCATCGATCTTGCCCTCTGGGATCTGAAGGGCAAGCTGTTGCAAAGACCAGTTTATGAACTGCTGGGAGGGCCGGCGCGCGACGAAGTGGTCTGCTATGCCACTGGCCTCGACACGAAGTGGTATTTGGAACTTGGCTTTCAGGCCGTCAAGATTCCCTGTCCGTACGGGCCCGCAGATGGAAAGGATGGCCTACGGAAAAACGTCGAAACGGTTTCCCAACATCGCGAGCTGGTCGGCCCCGAAAAGGATCTCATGCTTGACTGTTGGATGTCCTTCGATGTGGAGTACGCGGTTCGGCTGGCGGAGGAACTGCGTCCTTTCAAGTTAAAATGGATCGAAGAGACCTTACCGCCGGAGGATTTGGATGGCCACGCCCAGCTGAGAGATCGTTTGCCCTGGCAAACGCTGGCCACGGGCGAACACTGGTTCACGACGTACCCGTTTCAATACGCCGCCAGCCACCACCTGGTCGACATCCTTCAGCCAGACATCTGCTGGGTAGGAGGCATGACTCCCTTGGTCAAGATCTGTGCCATCGCGGAAGCAGCGGGGATCAGTGTCATTCCGCACGCCAGCGCGTTGTGGCCCTACGCCTTGCACGCTTGCTACGCGTTACCTGCGATCCCTTGGGCTGAGTACGTCGCTTTGGGGGCGGCCGGTGTGCCACTGGACCAGCTCGTGTCGCTGCCGGGAACGCCGGTGCCCGTTGACGGACGTTTACAACTTTCGGACGCACCTGGATTCGGATTGGAATTGTCGTCAAGCCAGCTCGTTCCGTTTCATTCAAACTCGAGACCATAAATCGCGGCCTGATCCATTTTAAACTTCAGGGCAACGGCTTCCCCCGGTTCTATACCCAAGTCGTCTGCATGCTGCCATCGAATAAGCGTTCGGGGGTGGTCACCCACGATCGGGATACATTCGTCAAACCCACGTCCTTCGATTTCTTCGGCCCGGTGCTTTCTCACGGCGACACGTATCTCTCCAGCCAGCGTCGTCACCGCGTTGATATAGACTTTGCTTCCGCTGGCTACGACAGACACTGTCTCGAATTCTCCGCGATCTTCAGCTTCCAAAGCGATGATGCGGCCGTGAGGCCAAACCGCGTAACCCGTAAACTGCTTGTACGAACCGCGTGGGTACTTATGCGGGACGTTGAACCCCATGTAGGCGATCGCAAAATCGCCATTGGCTGTTTCGATCAGCCGCGGCTGCATGAAGATGCAACCGCCATCAAACTTGCCAACCTCGCGAGTGTGGATAACTGGTGATCCCGGCAGGAAATTCCAAATCCTGCCGTCGGGACTCGAAGCGATACCGATATCCGTGGTGTCGTTATTGAGATGCCAGATGTCAGGAAACATCAGCCTTTGCTCCGGAGCGCCAGGAATCGTGCAGTAGGTGTTCTGGTAGAGAACGTCATGGGGTGCAAGTTCGGGCCCGGGGATCAGGCAGATGTCGGAGATCGGAAATTGCCCAAAGGTATCCGAGGCGGTGTGGCTGATGCAACGCCGGCCCACATCGGACCATTCGTGGGGTTCATTGAATCCGGGTGCCTGCTCTCCCACCAACCAACTCCGGAAATAGGCGACGTACTCTTGACGTAGAATATCGTAATCGCAAATGACATGGGTATCGCTCATCTCGATCGCCAGAGGTTCTCCGAGCGGCCGCCAGCTCAACCCATCAGCGGAAACAAAGCCTAACACAGCCCCTACCCTGCCATCGCGGCGCAGCGACCGTCGCATCCATCGGTCGGGGTATTTTGATTTGAAAATCTCGAACTCCTCCTTGGAGATTGAGTCCATCGTGATTAGCTTGTAACGCTCTTGAGAAGGGGCGATGGGATCAATAAAGACGGTCCCTTTGATCGTGTGAAAGGCGTCCTCACCCAGCAGGTTGTTTGCTTTGCTTCCGTTGAATTCGCGTATCCCCAACTTGGGACGCTGCCAGTGATAGCCGTCTGCCGACTCGAAATAGCAAGGGATGTGCTTGCCCCAAGGCGCGTGTTGCTTGCTGGGGGCTGTTCGGCCCCAAGCCTTATAGGTGTCACCATCTTGAAGCATGCTCACAATAACGACGTCCCAGGCTTCCCATGGCATTTCGTTGTGGATGATCGGGCCGCGCTGCTCGGCCTGCCGTGCCATCAAGCGGATACCTCGTGGCATCGTCCCGTTGGAAGGTTGGAAGCGCAATGCACCTGGCTCCGCATCGTCATAGAGACCGATTCGATCACCTGCATCGTTCACCCAGCCGACGCCCCCCTGACGGACGAAGTGCCAATTTGTGAAGACCAGGCGTTTGCCATGTAACGTATAAGGCTCACCCTCGATCGGTTGCTGGTCGTCGCCAACGATCGTTGACACGACAAAGCAATAAGCTACCGCAATCAAAGGCAAACAGACTCTAGATCGCACGATGTTTTTCTCCTATGTGTAGTCTCTCTTGTCGCGTTAACTCTCGCTATTCGTGAGTGGGCTGCGGACCTCTGGCACGCTTGGAGGCTTTGACGTAAATATTCGCCATTTTACACTTGAAACTTTCTGGTCGCATGAAACTCATAGGTCATTGTTGAGAAGAAGTCGATCCTACCCGATGAACAAGTGCGCTACATGAGGATCCCGTCGACGACGCGTCCATGGACGTCGGTCAGGCGGATGTCCCGCCCGCCGTGGCGATAAGTTAGATCCTTATGGTGAATGCCAAGCAGATGCAAGACCGTTGCCCACAGGTCGTAGACGGTCATGGCGTCTTCAGTCACATGATAACCAAAGTCGTCGGTCGCACCGTAGACCGTCCCGCCGCGGATTCCGCCACCGGCCAACCAGATGCTAAAACCGTACGGATCATGATCACGACCTTTGGCACCTTGTGCGAACGGAGTGCGGCCGAATTCACCGGCCCAGATGACTAAGGTTTCGTCCAGCAAACCGCGTTGTTTCAGGTCCTTGATCAAAGCTGCGATTGGCTGATCCACCTGGTACGCCATCTTCTCGTGCCCCTTCGCCAGGTCCTCGTGCTGGTCCCACGGGTTGGGTTTGTTTCCGCCACCCACACCGTATTGCAGGCAAGTAAGCTCCACAAACCGAACTCCGCGCTCAACGAGCCGTCGAGCTAACAGACACTGCCTGGCGTACGCCGACTTTCTTGCATCCGACGCGTCCACTCCGTACATGCGCTTCGTTGCCTCTGTCTCATGTCTTAGGTCGACCAGCTCGGGCACGGCCGCTTGCATTTGAAATGCGAGTTCGTAATTTTGAATCGCCGACTCGAGCTGTTTATTGTAATGGGTGCCCGCCAAAAAATTATCATCCAGTCGGCGGATAAAATCCAGACGGTGGCGCTGGATGTGTTTGGCGACAATCGGATTGATATTCGACATCGGCTGGTCACTGTCTGCATCGATCACGGAAGCCTGGTGAACCGCGGGCAAGAATCCGCTGCCAAACAGGGCGCGGCCACCGTGGGGAAACCCCGATCCGCCGCTGCGTAGGACCACGAACCCGGGTAGGTTGCGCGTCTCACTGCCCAAACCGTAGTTGATCCAGGCCCCCGCGCTGGGATGCCCCATAAAGGAGAATCCCGTGTGCATGAAGTAATTCGCCTGGGCATGCTCGCTGAAGTCGGCGGTCATCGAGCGAATCACTGCCAAATCATCGGCACAGCGACCCACGTGGGGAAACAAGTCGCTAACCGGTATACCGCTCTGTCCGTAATTACGAAACTTCCACGGGCTGGGCATGATCGTGCCGTTGTCATTGAACTGCGTGCGCTCGATCTGCAGCGGCAGCGGTTTGCCAGCCTCTTTGTCCAGACGCGGCTTGGGGTCGAAAGAGTCGACTTGTGATACACCGCCCGACATGAAACAGAAAATCACGTTTCTTACGCGGAGCGGGATACCCGCTACTCGTGGGCCAAACGTTGTGCTGGGGTGTGTCCGATTCGCGGACACCTCTTCTGCCGTCAGCGCTGCCAAAGCCATCAAGCCAAACCCAGTGGAACACTGGTTGAGCATGTCTCGGCGGGAAATGGTTGGAACAGGTTTCATATTCCGATTGTACATTATCGCCAATAAATGAATTCTTTCAGATTGAACATGGAATGGGCAAGACCGATCCAAGGGCCATTGGCATCGGCGAGCGATTGATTGTGCCGGGCCGTCGATTCATCGTTCTCAGCGGTTGCCTCCAGAAATTCTTGTGACTGCCGCAATTCTAGTGCCGTAGGTTCGCGACTGAGGGCCGTAAGGAACATATGCCTGATGCGTTGTTCGTCGCTGGTCAGCGACGCATTATTGAGGACCCGACCGGCCCACCGCTCGGCATGCTGAACTACGAACGGATCATTGAACAACGCCAATGATTGCGCGGGCACGTTGGTGTTGGCGCGCCGGCCGATCGTGCTGATAGGTTCTGGAGCCCCGAACGTGCGCAGAAATGGATCAAGTTCCAATCTCTTCACACGTACGTACACGCTGCGCCGCTCGCTGTCGCCCGATGTGCTTGGGCCGAACATCGCCTGATCGAGTGACCCGGAAACGGACAGGATGGAATCTCGAATCGCTTCTGCCTCCAGCCGACGCAGGGGGAAATGCGACAGTAATTGGTTGTCCGGATCGACGGATTGCGTGGCTTGGAGTTCCCCGTTCCCTTGCGATGTAGTTGAAACGCTACTCATCTGGAATGCTTTGCTGAGTACGATAAGTCTAATCAGTCGCTTGATCGACCAGCCGTCTTCGATGAATCTTGTGCCCAGGTAATCGAGCAGCTGCGGATGGCTCGGTAACTCTCCCAGACGGCCGAAATTGTCGGGCGTCGAGACAATGCCGCGCCCGAAGAGATGGTGCCAGACGCGATTGACCATGACGCGCGCCGTGAGCGGATTCTGACGGTCAACAATCTCACGGGCGAGCTCCAATCGACCACTCAGGGGGGTCTGAAAGGATCGGCCGCCCAACGCCTCCAAGAAACGACGCCCTACCACGTTTCCCGGTTCCTTATGATTGCCGCGGACAAATAGCGGTTGATCAAACGCATCTGCTTCCCATACGCCGGGTGCACGCGTCGGCACGGCCACCTGCGCTTCCAGTTCGCGGTACTCGGCTACCAGCGCAGCCACATCCGATACCTGCTCAAGTTGATTGGGAAGTAGGCCGTAGCGGACGAAATAAGCGAGGAAATTCGCCTGGTCGTTAGTCATCTGGCCGCGGCGCCAGGCGTTGATCGCGCTGCGGAGGACGCCAACATAGACGTCGATGAGTTCTTCGGTTTGGCGAGGTGGAGAGGCATCGGTGAGGGAAAACAACGGCGTGCCCATCTTCTCAGGTTGTGGCTGGTCTTTGTTACGACATAACACCTCGCAGATGCCGAACCAGGAACGCCCGTTGATCTTGCCGTCACGGGGTTGGCCTTCGTAGGTATATAGCGGTACATCGTCGGCAGTCGCAAGTTCCACATAGGCCATATTGCCTCGAAAATAGTTCATGTCCCATTGAATCCACCGTGGTACAGGATTCGTGGGGTGATGATCCCGGTATTGACCGTTGGCCCTGGGATAGTTTTCGACGATTGCTCTTACGCGGGCTTGATCGTTGCCCGCAACTCGCAACCAGATTTCGTCGAAGTCAATTTTGAATCTTGGTGACAGCAGCACCCCGTTGTGCTTGGTGGAGAGCAAATGCGTAAACGCTCCCGCTGCAAAAATGTCTTCTACAACCCTGGGGCCTTCCCGATTGATGGTGAAAGCGCCAGCCCGAGTCGGCATCTCGCGCAGTCCGTTTCCCAATGCAAACCACTGGTCCGCATCATCACCGCCAAGCCGCCAACGATATGGAAAGTCGAAGTTTTCGAACGCTTTTTGACGTTGACGGGCCGCGATCCAGTCATCGCGTAGATTTTCCCATCGATCGACGCGCTGCGAGCCGTCCAGGCCACGCAACTCGCTCCAAACGTGTAGCGGGCTTCGGCTGCCATTCTCCTTGATCTCGTCGACAATCCTTTTCCACCTTTCCGCAGCTGGAGTTCCCTCGTCGGCCGACGGTCCGTTGGTCAACGTTTCGGCCAGCTCAGGCAAGCTGGCGATCCAGGCATCAGCCAGGTGTGTGCGGATGTCCGTCTTCAAGGCTGCCAACTCGCGGTGATTGCGCTGGAGTCGCTGCGGTGCGTCGACCGTGATCATTCCGGGGCGGCAACTGGCCAGAACGCCAAACAACGCGTAATAGTCTCGCTGGCCAATGGGATCAAACTTGTGGTCGTGACAACGCGCACAAGAAACGGTCAGTCCCAAGAATGCTTTGGTGAGCACGTCAATTTGATTGTCAGTAAAGCGTACCAATTCCTCCAGCGCATCGACCGGCTGGAACCCGTGCTGGACCATGCGGAATTGTCCTGTGCCCAAGGCGGATTCATTCACCTGCAACCGGTCGTTGATGCGTGGCTCGGCAAGCAGATCACCTGCAATATTCTCAAGTACCAGTTGATCATAAGGAACGTCAGCGTTCAGAGCCCGTATCAGATAGTCCCGATAGCGCCACGCATACGGAATGATCGGGTCACTTTCGCTGCCATGAGATTCGGCGTACCGAAACCAATCCATCCAATGGCGGGCCCACCGTTCGCCGTAGGCGTCAGACTGCAGAAGTCGATCCACGAGTTGCTCAAAAGCCGCAGCGGAAGCATCACCGACGAATCCTTCGACCTCGTCCACCGTGGGGGGTAGACCGGTAAGCACGAAAGTCATCCTTCGCAACAGCGTGGCTGGGTCTGCGGGCTCAGCCGACCGAAGTCCTGACTGTCCGAGTCGTGCTTGGAGAAACCGGTCAACGGGATGTTTCGACCACTCGACGTGCCGGACGGTGGGAGGATCGGGCTTGGTTATGGGTTGAAAGCTCCACCAGGCTTTGCGTCGATCCCGGATCGCCTCCCACGAAGTCAAAGTGGCAATTTCTTTCTCGGACGGTGGAACCTCTCTCGGATCGACGGCACCTTGGCTAATCCATTCGGCGAAGTCATCGACGATTCCGTCATCCAGCTTAGGGCCGTCCTTGGGCATGCGGAGTTGGCCGTCCTCGTGCCGGATCGCACGGATAAGGAGGCTCCGGTCAGGACGTCCCGCGACGATGGCGGGGCCTGACTGACCGCCAAGCAGTATGGCACCTCGATGGTCAAGCGCCAGACCACCTTCCCGAGTGTCGGCGCTGTTGTGGCAAGAATAGCAGCGTTCAATGAGAATCGGGCGAATTTGCTTTTCAAAGAACTCGACCCGCTCCGCTGGCAAACTGCCAGCGCCGAGCTCGGCTGAAAAGGCGGTCGTTATGAAGAGTAGGACGCCAGGCCGTAACAGCGCCCGTATATACTCCAAAGACTTTAGGTGCATCAAGTCACACAATACTTGGCGTTTGCAAGACGAAACCACATTTTTCGATTGTGGACAATCGTGCCGCAGGAGTGAATGGGATTATTATATCAGACGCCGTGTACGATGATGGCGGTGGGCTCTCGATCGGGATACGCGATTTGGTACAATCGCCCGGAGACGCAGTGCGGGCATCTGTTCGAGGACGAATTGGAAACACCGAAAGCATATCGAATCAGAAGTCTGAAGAACATCCAATCTAAGCAAAGAATCAGACAATGCAACGCAATGCCTTCAAGATATAACTCAAACACGGCTGCGAAGCCGAATACAAGAAACGCCACGACGAAATCTGGCCTGAGCCGTCCAAAGCGATTAACGACGCCGGCGTCTCGGATTATGCGATCTTCCTCGACGAGGAAACCCTCACCCTGTTCGCGGTCCAGAAACTGGCCGACAACCATACGGCTGACCAGTTGCCGCAGCTGGAAATGGTGGGACTACATGGCGGAGATCATGAACACGAACCCGGACAACTCGCCAGTGGTCCATCCGTTGCGCGAGGTCTTCCACCTGCATTGAAGGTGCATCCAAAGGCGCAAAGCGGTCGCGTTCGTCGCGTGAGTTTGGTCACGTCAACGTTGGCCCTGGCCATCGCGAGCCCGAACGCTGGAACCGAATCGATCAATGGAGACAACTATATGAACAACAAATCCCATCTTAAAGTTGGTCTCTTCGGCATTGGTCTCGATACCTACTGGCCGCAGTTCAAAGGGCTCAAGGAAAACCTGCTCGGCTATCAGTCCCAGGTCCGTCAACAACTGAAATCGTTTGGCGCGGAAGTGGTGGACGCAGGGTTGGTGGACAACCCGGCGACTTCGCGTTCGGTGGGCGACCGGTTCCGGTCGGACAACGTGGAGGTGGTATTCCTGTTCATCACCACCTACTCCCTGTCCTCGACGGTATTACCGGTGGTGCAGCGGGCCGGGGTGCCGGTGGTGGTGTTGAACTTGCAGCCGGTGCCGCAGCTCGATTACGAGAAATTCAACGCGTTGCCGGATCGGGGACTCATGACCGGCGTCTGGCTGGAACATTGCCAGGCCTGTTGCGCGCCGGAAATCGCCTGTGTGTTCAACCGCGCCGGCATCGAGTTCCGCCAGGTCACTGGGCATCTTCAGGACGACGATGCCTGGCAGGAAATCCGCGACTGGGTGGACGCCGCCGCGGTGCGCAGCGCTATGCGAGATGGCCGAGTAGGAGTGCTCGGGCATTACTACTGCGGCATGCTCGACGTGTACAGCGACATGACCCAGCAAGCTGTAGTGTTCGGCAATCATTTCGAACTGCTCGAGATGTGCGAATTGCATGCGCTATGGGAGGCGGTCACCGATGCCGAGATCAATGCCATGCTGGAAGAATTCCAGGAATCCTTCGAAGTGTCGCCGGAGTGTGATTCTGCGCAACTGGAGCGCGCCGCCCGGACCTCGGTGGCACTGGATCGGCTGGTGGAAAAGCATCAACTCGGTGCGATGGCCTACTACTACGAAGGTCAGCCCGGAAACCCCTACGAGAACATCGCCACTTCGGTCATCGCCGGCAATACGCTGCTGACCGCTGGCAACGTGCCAGTGGCGGGCGAGTGCGAGATCAAGAACGTCCAGGCCATGAAGATCATGGACCTGCTGGGCGCCGGCGGTTCCTTCTCGGAGTTTTACCTCGCCGATTTCCTGGATGATGTCGTGTACTTCGGGCACGACGGCCCCGCCCATTTCGCCATCGCCGAAGGCGCGGTCAATCTTGTCCCGTTATCGGTCTATCACGGCAAGCCCGGCCAAGGGCTGTCGATCCAGATGACAGTCAAGAATGGTCCCGTGACCCTGCTGTCCGTGGTTCAACGCGGCGACGGTACGTTACGGCTGCTTACCGCCGAAGGGGAGTCGGTGCCGGGCCCGGTCCTGCAGATCGGCAACACCAACAGTCGGTATCGCTTCACCTTAGGCGCCAAAGATTTCATGAATCGCTGGACCCAGAGCGGTCCCTCCCATCACTGCGCGATCGGCGTCGGTCATGTTGCGAACAAGATCGAGAAATTCGGCTCGCTGCTGGGGGTTCCGGTAAACAGGATTTGTTAGCAGACTAAATCAACGCTCTACCCTCTCCGGTTGGGAGAATTGACAAAGGAACAATTAATTTATTAACAAGTCCTAACTCCAGGGAGTGACCATGGACGCTTTGGGCAACCACCATCGCCGAAATTGGCTGAAATCCACCTGTACGCATCTGCTGGGCGCCGCGACCATGCCGTACTGCGTACTGCGACGTGCCGCCGGTGCTGAGGAAAAGACAGCGGACGAAGGCGGAATCGCAGAGCAACCTCTTGGGGTGGGCCGCATAAGCAACAATCGCCGACCCATGATCGACCTCGATTTCGCCGATGATCGGGGCTTGGCGCAGTGGCAAGTGCCCGAATTGGTTCTGTTCGGCAACACCGATCGTAGTACGATGATCACCGGAACCGTGCCGTGGAAACACGATCAGGCAAGCGGCGATTGGGGATATGACTATGTCGTCCCCGATCGCCAACTGCGATCGACACTCAACGTCAACCAGATTGATGAAGGTTGGGTCGGTTCGTTGACCCTGACCAACCTATCCGACGGACCGTGGTCGGACATCGTAGCGGTCGTTTGCCTTTTCTTGCGCGCTGCTGGGCCGTTACGTGACGGTAATTGGTCACAAACCTACTACCGTAGCGGAGGCCGACTGCTCAGCTATGCCAATCGGCCGCGCACCGGCGGGTCCAATCCGAGATACCAGATGAGTTTAGTCGCGGGTAAAAAACAGATAGAACGAACCCAACGGCACATCAATAAATGGGCTTTTACCAAAGAGCCGAGCGATGATGGCATCATCGGTGTGGTGAGCCAAGGCGGCACGACAGTACTCACGACCGCCTGGCAGCAAGCGCACCACTTGCAAGCGAACCTGCGACCCACGAATTATTGCATGCACAGTAACCCGTGGTTCGGGGAGATTGGCGCTGGCCAGTCCAAAACGTTGCGGGGCTGCGTGTTGGTAACAGCAGGCTCCTTGGAACACGCCTGGCGGAAGACCACGGAAGTCCTGGCGCTCGTTTGACATATGATGAGAGTGGCAAGCAGATTGGGATTTGGGGCGCCAATGGCGAGGGATCTGAACAGCCGGTACGTTAATCGGGATTCCTTGGCGGTCACTATCTTTGTTCGGAATACATCGATGCAGGCATGAGTAGGTCCCGCGAGCCGAGCGGGACCTGTGCGAGCCAAGAATCACGCCGCCGTTCTCCGCTACCCACCGGACCAAGAGTCGCGTGTCGCCCACATCTGGCGTGCATCCTAGCTGAGAAGTTTGCGACCGCACGGGTGCCGCTCGGCTCGCGGCACCTACTTTGTGAAGGCCTTATCGTTCGGGTCGCCACCTGCGCGCAAGTAAGCAATCAGGTCGAGAATCTCTTTCTTCGTAAGAATGTTCACTATTCCTGCTGGCATCTCGGAGGCATTCGATAGGTTGCGGCTCTCGATCTCGTCGGCAGAGATCTCGATCAGCTGCCGGGCAAACGGATCGGTACGGATTTGCAGCCGCCGACCATCCTCGTGGACAACACGGCCTGTATAAATGCTGCCGTCTTCGGTGTGGATAATCTCGGTGCGATATGGATCCGGAATGACCTGGGAGGGGAGGAGCAGGGCTTCCAACATGTACACCGGTTGGAACCGTTTTCCCACGGCCGTAATATCTGGCCCCGACGTGCTCCCCTGGTCCCCGAATCGGTGACACTTGGCGCACTGGGCCGCCTCGTAGGCTAAGCGACCACTCTCGTAGGATCGGTCACGATCCACTTGATCCAGCATGGGAAGGAGATCAGCCATCTGCCAATTGTGCAGCGTCCGCCGTGTCGATTCCAAGCCAACCAGGCCTTCCAACTGCCGGTCCTCGATGACACTCTTTAATGATGTTCTTTCCTCATCGCTTAACTGTTGGACAGCGTCGTCGCGAAAGCCACTAAGAAGATTGGCCAGTCGTTCGTCCAACTCACGTCGACCGAGTGCGTCCGCCCCGCTCAGATGCGTCGTTTGAGCAACGTTGAGCCAACGAAAGAACTCGCGTCGCTGGTCCAGCGTCCAACCACTGTGTCGTTGCACCAGCGTTGACAGATAAAACAGTTGGTCGGGTTGAGTCTGCGACGAGCGCAGCAGCATTAACGCTTGTTCCACGACGCGGGGAGCTTCCAAATAAACCAGTAGGCGACACAATTCGCGGTTGAGACGCATGCTTGAGGAGGGAAACAAGGGCTCCAAAATTGCTCGCACGTCAGCCACCGTGTCCGGACTCTTACCCCCCAGCCGTATCAGCACCAGACCGTAAGCTCGGATGGCTGCCAGGAGTTTCTCCTCGGAGAATTGCTCCAAGGGCAGCTGGTTGAGTTTCCGCAGAACGTCCGCTTGCAGTTCCGGACTTCCGGTCCGCGCCAGCGCCACTGCGGCTTGGATCACGGCCCAACTGCGCTGTTCCTGAAATGCAAGTTGTTGCCAGCTAGGCAACGCCTGGTGTTCGATGGCGACGCGTGCCGCGTAGCGAATGGCGCGATCCACATCTCCAAGATGCGGCCATGCCTCGGCGACTGCATCCGGATGTTCACGGCCGTGAAATCGCTCCAACTGTCGTCTTAGGTGGCGAGCATCAGTCGAAATTGGGTCATCCAACGGTTGTATCGGTTCCACCGGATCATCTCCTACGTAGCGAACGCGGAACAATCCGGATGCCGCCTTTCGTCCCCCTACGGTGAAGTACATATCGCCATCCGTATGAATCACGACATCTGTAATGGGCAGCGACATCCCCTCGATAAACGTCTCAAAGGTCGCCGTGTAACTGGCACCGTGCGGCTGGAGATGAATGGCATAGATTTTTCCCCAGGCCCAATCAGCCGAGTACAGGGCTCTTTGGTATGGCGCCGGGAAACGTGCCCTCGTGCCAAACACCATTCCCGCGGGGGACCCGACTCCGATGTCCACGACGCTTCCAACACTGTCAACATAGTAGTCGGGCCACTTGCCGTACGGTAACCACGGTCCGGCGTCGTAGCGCCAGCCGTACTCGCCGGCGGAGACGATATGATGGATCCGCGTCGGCCGGTACCACCCGGTGCCAATATCAGTCTCACTATCCGCGTCACACGTGAACAACTCTCCGTGCGGGTGGAATGCAATGTCATAAGGATTGCGCAGTCCGCCGCAGATCAGCTCCCAATTCTTTCCGTCGCGGTCAGTGCGGGCGATCCAGCCCGCTGGTAGCTGGGTGTTTTTCTCTGAAGGCACCAACAAATCGTCGGCACAGTTTCGGAACGGAGAGGTCGGCGACACCAAATCGGGTACTCGCTCCGAGTTACCGGAAACGACGTAGATGAGACCGTCTGGGCCAAGTTGCAGACCGTGCGGCCCATGTTCGCTCTTGCCGTTAAACTGCTGGAGCAAGACAACATCATCGAACTGGTCATCGCCATCTCGATCGAGCACACGATACAGTCCGCTCGGTCGACCGGTACTTTGTGCTGCGTCGTGGGATAAATTGACGGTGACATACAGGCTGTCGTAGGCGTACAGAAGACCCTGTGCGTGACCGATCTCAACGTCGATTCTCTCCACTTTCGTGTCTGATGCGTGCTCTCCGACGTGAATGCGGTAAAGACTGCCATCCTGGTCCGACGCGATTAAACGTCCTGCGGCGTCTGTGGTGACAGCCACCCAGGATCCCTGTTCCGCGGCTGGCACGGAATACATCAACTCGACACGGAAGCCATTTAATACGGTGACGTTATTCACCGTCACCTCGACCGGTGTTGCACGATCATCGACGGTCGCTGCGGATAACAACGACGCGAGCTGGGTGAGGGCTGATGCCGTCAATACGCAGTGTCGCAAAAGCTGCACCATAGGAATTCCTTAGAGGAGTTTTGTTCGTTTCGAGAAAAGTGTGTGGTCGTCGATTACTTTTGAATTGCTGGGCACGCAGTATGGTTTGAACGGCGGAGGATTTGAATAGCCGTCCGCTCTGCACATGGTCCACCATGTCGAAATAAGTTGGCGCCGGTTCAAGCGAGGGGGGTTGAGGGGGAACCCCAATTACTGTTCGGCACGATATATGCCTGGGCGAACGGGGGCCATTAGGCCCGCGGTGGACCGGCTCAGTAGCATTCCATTATCAATCAATTTAGCGTTACCTGTGTCGCCGCCAATCAATTAGACCGCGTATAGTAGTATCACCGCGGGCCTAACGGCCCCCGTTCGCCTACGCAACCGCCGTGCCGAACAATATTGGACAGCGCCCCAAACTCCCCACTCGTTTTACACCACGCGAAGCTACACAGAAAATCCACATTCATGAACCACTAGGCAGAAAAAACGATGAAAACACTGACGACACCGATTCGTTTGCTAGTCATATTGCCGCTGCTGATTGCCCACAATGCATTAGCGACCGAATTGACGCATGGTCCCATGCTGGGCCGCCTGGGAGCGACACACATTGGCATCTGGGCGAGAACGTCAACGCAGGCCGAGTTTCAGGTGGAATATGGTACCGATCCAAACCGTCTTCTTTCCAGTTCTTCGCCCGTCGCCACGCGGCTGGCCAACGACAACACCAGCTGGTTGTTGCTCGAAGGTCTCCAACCTGAAACCCGATACTACTATCGCGTGGTTGTCAAAGGTAGCATTGCGGATGGACCGCCGCACGGCACATTTCGGACTTTGCCCAGCGCTGCGGCGAAACGGAATTCGCAAACCAATCCGCGTGGCCTTTTCAATTTCGCGTTCGAATTCGGTTGCGGCAACTATCAGCCACCGGGGACGAAGGGTGCCGTCCACCTACCGGTTTACGAGACGCTGCTCAAGCAGCATCGCGCTGACCTCGATTTCGCCATCCTTAATGGAGACTGGCTGTACGAAGAACGGCGTGAATTCTCGGCTGGCCAGTGGCGGACGGACCTCGGCATCGACGAAGCCGATACGCCCAACCTGGTGAGAACCGCCCCCAACATCGTTGGTTGCTGGGAGAACTACAAGCTCTACTTGCGCCGCTGTAATGCATTGGCAAGCTGGCATCGAAACATGCCGTCGTTTTTCACGTACGACGACCACGAGATTGTCGACGATTCAGCAGGCGCTGGCTCGATCGGTGCCCGTCCCCGGCGGGGTGTTTTCCGCGACATTGCAGTGCAGGCGTGGTACGACTTTCTCGGTTGGAGCAATCCTGTGCCCAACCGCCGTGAAATTCATTTTGGCACGGCCACCTTGAAAGCGGGCAGCAACGTGTTGACCGATCTTCGGGCAGACTTTCGGGGACTTGACTCGGAAACAGCTGCCGAATTACACATCCACTGGGGTGGGCCCAATGCTGGCCGCGCCGAGAAAGAGTTCGATACCGAAAACGGCAATCCGAACGCCGGTGTGTACCGCATCGCTCACGTCATCGACGAGCACCGCCTGGAAATTGAACCATCGGCGTCGCACGATAGCGTTACTTCTTATTCCATCGGATGTCGTTCGTATTTCAAGATGCCAATCGCCAATTGCGATTTCGTGTTCCTGGACACACGCGGTCACCGGCAACTACCCGGCGAGTCCGACCCGCGTAAACATCACACTTCGCTTCTTGGCGAAGCACAAAAAGGGTGGTTGAAGCGTGTCATGACTGAGAGCACAGCCGATTGTTTCTTCGTCATTTCATCGGTCAATTTCATGATTCCCCACGTGGCCGATGCCGGCACGCCCACCGAGCAGGAAGATTCCTGGACCGGCTACGTTGCCGAACGAGATGAAATGATCGACTTTTTTCAGGGGCTGAATAAGAAGGTCTTGTTACTGACGGGCGATTTACACAACAGTTTCGTGGTCAAGATAAGCGACAACCTGTGGGAATTCGCTTCCGGGCCTCACAATTCGAGCAATGCCCAAGCACGCAGCGAAGGCGGCCGACCTGCCAACGGGGTGTTCGATTCCTATGGCCGCCCGTGTTTCATCCGCTGGTCCACCTGGTTTGAAAGCGGACGCGCCGCGCGTACCCATCCGAAAAAAGTGTACTGCATCGTGAAAGTGAACAACGTGTTTGCCGACGTATCTCCGGAAGGCAAAAGCCGCTGGCGGACCTATCCGCATCCGCAAATCGTATTTCAGTATTATGACGGGGTCACGGGAAAGCTATTGTATGCGGAGGCGATTGTGCTGGAATGAAAGCCTCTTAGCTTACCTGTTGTGGAGATGATCATTCGGTAGGCGAATGAACTCCGTTTTGAAATAGCGTTTTCCAGTTAGCGATGTAGCAAGGCCCAGTCGTTCCTGTAGGGTTCGGTTATGGCCCAATCGAGGCATTTTCGCAGCATTTCCAGCCGCACTTCGGCGTACTGCGGATCCGTGGCTAAGTTGTTGGCTTCTAAAGGGTCTTGGTTCAGATTGTAAAGTTGATCCTTGTCGCCACCGGCGTATTCGTACTTCCACCCGTCGCATTTGACGGCCACACGCCGGCTCTGCTGTTTGAATAGGCGTTTTGACCAGCGGTAATTGCCGCTTTCTTCACCCTGCCCACGCAACATGTTGAATTGCCTGAAGTGGGTGTCCCAGTCTTCCTCCATGCGATAGTAAACATCGAGGATTTCTCGGCTCAGGTCGTCGAGCGGTGCGGCGGCAAAGTAGCCTCCTTCTGCAAATACTTCTTTTCGATGCTCTTCCACGTCTCCTTCAAGCAGCTGCCGGAAGGAGCGGCCCTGAATCCCAGGGTGCGCTTCGGCACCACGCGAGCCCCCGTCCACGCCAACCCACCACGAATCGTCCGAGGACTTTGCATCTTCGCCCGGAATCTCGATGTCAAGCAAGTCGAGCACAGTTGGCAAGATGTCGATGGTGCTGACCAACGCGTTTTCTTGCCGGCCAGTCCCTAACTGCGGTATCCGCATGATCAGGGGCACGCGCATCAACACGTCGTAGAGCCCGATCTTTCCCATCAATCCATAACGGCCACCGAAATCTCCATGGTCCGACATGTAGATAATGACGGTGTCTTCCAAAATATCCCAAGACTTGAGTTTGTCGAAGAACTCCACCAGTACCGCATCGACATAAGAAATCTGACCGTAGTAGGTAGCCAAAATGCGTTTTACATCTCCGATCGTGTATTCGGTCGCGCCAATCCCCCAGGTTTGGGAATAGAGAAAATTTGTGAACGGTAGCTTGGACCAATCGATGTCGGGGGCCTCGAATTCTGGCAGCTCCTCCGCCGAGTACATCGAGGCGAAGGGCTCGGGCACTATGTGGGGAAAGTGAGGATCTCCAAATGATAAAAACAGAAAGAAAGGCTGGGAGCGGCTTTGCTCGACGAACCTCAAGCCATCTTCAACCGTCCGGTAAGTGGGACAGACTTCTGCGGGAAACGGGAACGCATCATCAATCAGCCCCATGACGCGGCGGCCGTCCATGAGAAACTTCGTGACCTCCCGATCCGAGAATGTGAGATTGCCGTGTGTCTTCCCCGCATGCTCGTATTCCTCGCGATAGTCAAAAGTTTTGGCAATGTAGCTGTCCGTGAAGGCGTGGTTCTTACCCGCCAGTCCGATGCGGTAACCGTTGGCCCGGAGCACATCGAGCAAACACGTATCGTCTCCGTCGATGTATTCCGCCTGACGGTTCATTATCGCGCCGGTGCGATGCGGATACTGACCACGAAAAATGCTGATCCGAGACGGCACGCAGAGCGGCTCCGTACAGTGGCAGCTCGTAAACTGCACCGCGTTACGGGCGATTGCATCCAACGTTGGCGTTTGCACGACGGGATGCTTGAGGCACGAAAACGTATCGTGCCGTTGCTGGTCGGTCATGATCAATATGACGTTCTTCACCCTTGCCATTGGCTTACTTCCAATGAACGTCGTATTCGACCACTGCTTATTCTTGCTTGTTTTTCGGCGTACATATCATCCTGCTATTCAGCTCACGAATAATTTCCAAAACGTTGTCGCCCGACTCAATATCACAACGTCATAGCATGCGCGTTGGGCAAGTGTTGTCAAGTCGGACGACCCATTGAACTGAAAGCGTTGGCCGAAGTAATGATCAAGGCCATCGACGGCCAAACGAATTTGCCCTAGACTGGGGATGTTGCCTCGTCGATGTATACATATTTCAGTATTTTGCGGAGATAACGATGGGCGTCCGGCGGTTGGTGATTCCAGCTGCTACCCATCTTCCAAAAGCAGCATTGTCTCCTACGGTTTCCATCGAACCACCGACTGATACCCACTGCACAGCTCCTTCCCATCCTTGTCCAGAAACCACGTGTAAACGCGCGTCTTTCCTTTCTTCAGCTCGACGTGGAACGTCGCGTGGGTGTCACCGTCGGAGGTCTCCTGCGTTACGTCGACATTGCCGATCTTCAGCCGCGTCTTGGCGATCGGCACTGCCTTGCCTTTCCCCATCGGACCTGCGAGCGGTGTGCGGGACTCGATAGGCCAGCGCAAGAGCTTGAACTCGTACTCCCCGCCCGCTTCGACGACGACGTCCCAGTAACCGATGCGGTTTCCTTCCGCCATCTGGTTGAAATTGTCCGCATGCGCTCCCTTCCAGTCACTGGAGTAAAACACCATCGGGTTGGAGCGCTCACTGCCGATGTGGAGGTACTTGACGCGCTGATACTCCTCGATCGCGCTTGACCACCACGTTTTGTAGTGATCGCGCAAGGCCTTAAGGACTTCCGGGTAGTCCGCGGCGATGTTTTTGTCCTGGTGCGGGTCTGTCCTGAGATCATAGAGCTGATCGAATCCGACAAGGCGCCACTTCTTCCAGAGGACGGCACACTCCCATTTCTTCGGCTCGCCGTACTGGACGACGAGCTTTCGGTGGGCAAGCTGCGTCTGGGTGCCCCTCAAGAGACCCGTTAGGATCACACCGTCGAACGTCGCGCCGTCAGGTCGGCTCAGGGCGCACAGGTCGATGAGTGTCGGGAGGAGATCCTGGCTGTGCGTCAGCTCATCGATATCGCGAGGCTTGCCTACCCCGCCTGCCGGCCAACGGATCCAGAAAGGGACGCGATGTCCGCCTTCCCAAAGCTCGGTCTTATTACCGCGCATTCCGGTGTTGAAGACGTGATCACCCCGTGCCGTGCTGTTGTCGGTCATGAAGATGACGATCGTATTCTCGGCCAGTCCGGTCGCTTCCAGCATGTCAACGAGCCGACCCATATTGTCGTCAATGTTGGCGATCTGCCAGAAAAACCCGGTAGGAAGGCCCTCTCTCTCGTACGGAGCTAAGTAGCTCTTGTCCGCCCAGTGTGGGCTGTGGGGGTAGTTCGTTGGCAGATAACAGAAGAACGGTTGCCCGGCGTCTTTTGGTTTCTTCATCCAAGCCATCGCTTCATCGAACCAGACGTCGGTGCAGTTGCCTTGGTATCGCTCGAGCTTACGGTTGTGCTTATACGTGTCATCCCAGTAATCGTTGCCCCAGAAATCAGCGATCGACGTGATGGCCCAGGCGCCGTGGTGGATGGTCTCCTCAAAGCCCCGGTCCAGGGGCCGGTGCGGATAGCTATCGCCGAGGTGCCACTTGCCGAAATGACCTGTCCGGTAGCCCGAGTCCAAAAAGATCTCCGCCATCGTCGGCAGGTCATGCCGCATGAGCGAGCGCCCGCGCAGACGAACGTGGCGCCGTTCACCAGCGCATCGCGTCCGATCATGAGTTGACCGCGGGTCGGAGTACAAACGGGCGCGACGTGAAAGTCGGTGAAGCGCACGCTCTCTTCGCGCAGCCGACCTAAATTCGGCGTTTTCAAGACCGGGTTGCCGTGGCAAGAGAGATCGCCAGAACCCTGATCGTCCGTCAGGACGAAAACCACGTTGGGCTTGGCCAACGCCGGCACTGGGACGGCCAAAACAGCCGCGAGCGACAAGAACCCAAGAACGAATAACGAATAATGAATAACGAATAACGAAACCTGATGCAGACCTGCCCCCCAATTAGATTTCCAAGTCATCGATCGACTGGGCATCGAGCACGGCAAGAAGTAGCGACTTGATTCGTTCACGGTCAATCTCTTGAAGGATACGTTCTTTAGATTCTTTCTCAAGGCTGCCGAATTTTCTCTCGATCAGACGGATCAACGTCTCGCGCTCGCCGCGCTCGATCCCTTTATCGATCCCGTCCTGTTCGTACGTAGTGATCATCTTTACCACCTCCTGATACTCTTCTTTCTCACAAACAATCCGTTTGAATTCGACTGCTTCCTGTTCATTAAGCGGCATATACGTTTCGACGTACTCGATCAAAACGTTTTTCCTTGCGGGGTCGACGCCAGTGCCTAGAATCAAACGCAAGAAATCAGCCTTTAACCGCATTCGGTCCTTAGTATTACAGTCCATCTTTGCCATGAGAGCAAAGGCCAGCGGATTGTTGGTTTCGAGGAATCTTCGGTAGTCCAGGTGCTTGAGCTTTATCAAGTGGTAATCGAAACGGAGAAACGTCTTGGTCGGTAAGGCAATCTCAAAGTGGTCGGGTACCGTTTCGCGCCATTTCGCGTCATCCGTGAAGAAAGCAATTGGGATGTTGGTTGCCTTGTAACGCGCGAATAACTGCCCGTAGTAGAGGTACATACGCATCGGAAAGTTCTCGTCTTTCCGCGACGCTTCATTTTCGTCCTGAATTAGGATGAACTCGTCACCTTCAGCCTTCAAACCAACCTTGGCGACGACGTCAAGCTTCTTGCGCTCTCCACCTGTCACTTCGGTGAAATACTCCTGCTTTAGAAACACGACCGTGCTAAAGTCGATGTGAGTGTCCCGGTCTTCCTCCAACAGCTGACGCCCCTTATTTTAGGCGTCGCGACAGTCGCGGAAATACCTCCAAGGCATTTTCGCGCAGAATCAGCCTGCCGATGCGTTCTGCGTGATCTTCGAAAAGTTCACCACGGATTACGCGCTCAGCGAGCACTTCCGCCAAACACTGTCGAGTGATCTCGGCCGCGGCATAGATCCCTTCCGCATGTTTGACATCGGTGCCCCACATGATCCGGTTGGCGGGCACGACGTCCAACCATTCGTGATAGGCCCGCTTGGCCATGACATAACTTAGCGTCGGCAGCCAATTGGAATCGATCCAGACGTTGTCGGGGAACCGCAGCAAAATGGCGCCCGTTTCCCCAACCCAGGGAAAACCGCCGTGAAACAGAATGAATCGCGTCTCGGAATGGGCCGCCAGCACGTTCTCCAAGTGCAATGGATTGGAGCGCTCCAAGGCGGCGCCGGTATGAATCTGAAAAGGCAAATCGTACTTAGCACTTAATTCGCACAAACGCCAAAAAACGAAATCCTCGAATGCTTTAATTTGCCGCGGTTCCAATTGACTGCGTCGCTTGCCAAACACCTGAGCTGCTTCTTCGTACGTCACTCTTTCGAAATGCAAAGTGCGCTGGTAAGCCAATGTCGATTTCATGCCGACCGCGCCGTGAGACATCGCTATCTGCACGATATGATCCAACACCTCGACGTAGTCCTTGAGTGAATTCAGCGGCAAGTTGTCATGGGCCGCGTAATAGTATGGGCTTTCGATCGGCTTATCGTACTCATCCGGGTGAAAGCCCCGCACGAGTGGGTTGACGCGCATCACAAACACTCCGAAATCATGAGGACAATCGTAGTCGTAAGGTTCATGATCGTAATCGATCAGCACCAGCTCAATGTTGGCCCGTTCGGTGACAACATGCTCAATCCACTGGGGGTCTTCATAATTCTTGCGAATCTGCTCGTCCAGTTGCCGGGCTCCGTCGAGCGTTAACCGCCTAAAGTCGACACCGTAGAGATCCTGCAACGCTGGCAACTGATAACGATAAAAGCACGTTGCGCGACCATTATCGAACGCCGCTTGGGCAGGCTCCCACCATTGCTCCACGGGCAAATTGTGCTGACTGCCGCCAAGGTCTTTCAGATGGCGCCCGAAATAACTTTCCCGCCACAATTGGAAAAGACCGCTGAGCGATTCGAATTCGAGATGATCGTGCGTGTCGATCGCGCGAACCCCGTCCAGATATCGCTTCAGGCGCCCATAGGTGTCCGTTTGCTTGGTGTCGAGAAAATCGTCGGGAAATTCGTTTCTCACGGGTGGAGAAACATCTCTGTCCACGGACCGTTGGCTGCTGGCACGAATCAGCAGATAGCCTTCAAACAGAGCGATGATCACCAATAGCGAGATCAATAATCGGTGGCGCATGATAGAGGTCGATTGTGTCGTATCCCCTCAACGATAGCAACATTGGAGAAGGATTTCGGTACGTGAATCAACCTTCAACTACAGTCATTAATCTTTGAGACCCCCACGAGCAAGCTCGTGGGGGTCTTCCATGAAGATACTTAACGGCGTTTCCGAAAGGGGTGGACCTAAAATGGAGGCCAAAGGACGTGGCGGCATCAATCACCTCCTTGTGCCTCAATCGGCGTTTCCTCCATAAAGGCAAACAAATCGGCGATTTCGCGAAGCGATAGAGGATCGAGCAATCCTTCTGGCATGACCGAAACGGAAGCGACCAGCTGAGATTCAATTTGCGATTTTGGCAAGATCCGTTTCTTGCCTTCCGAGTCGATGACGGCGATGGTGTCCGAGTCCAGAGGTGTCACCATCCCCAGCTGAATGCGACCGTCGAGGGTGGTAACAACATAGCTCCGAAATTGGTCCGAAATAACGTGCGATGGAAAAAGGATCGCCTCCAGCACCTCTTTCGTTTGAAAACGCTGACGGACGGTCGACAAATCGGGCCCGATCGACTCGCCCCGCCGCCCGAAACGGTGGCAAGCCGCGCATTTCGCTTTTTCAAACACGGCACCACCATTTTTCGGTGAGCGGTCACGACTCGGTTGGTTGGTGAGAAACTGCAGCAACTGGTCATATTGCCACCGCAAAGCGTTTTGGCTTGTCGGCAATTCGGCGGAAGGCGAATCGGGGTATTGCTCGGCGAACCAACGCTGCCACTTTGCCATCGCTGCAGGATCGTCCGGTTCGGCGACGTCAATGTCAACCCACCCCGCCAACAGGCTGGCCGCCAGCGGACGCCTTCGGTCGTCCAACTTCAGACCAGCGATAATTGCTTGGCGGATCGTATCGGGTGCGCTTGGTCGTTGGTCAATACGCGTCAGGGCCTGAACACAGTCAACCAATGACTCGCCACTCAAAAACATGAGGCCACGGACCAAGTACTCCCAATGCAATACATCCGCCCGGTCAACGAATGCGGCCAGAATCTCGGCCCGATAATCGGGTTCCTCATCGAACAACTGGCGCAGATAAACGTCCGCCGCGTCAGCTCTGGACATCCCCAGCGAGACTACCAGTCTCTGCCGTAAGTCGGCGATCCGTTCGTCGGACCTCTCGCCGACGTTTGCCAGTTCCGTGGCCTGTTGACGCGTGACCGAGCGCAGGCGACGGTCCAGCTCGATTAATTCGCCGGTGTAATCTGCCACTTCCTTTTCATTAAGGGATTCCAGGATGGCTAGCGCAACATAAGTCCAATCCACAGACCGCAAGTAGTCACGAACTTCCGTCGAGTCCAACTGTTGGGCGACATCGCGAGCCAGATGATCCAGGTAGGCGTACCCCGGTGCATCATGTCCGGCAGCCTGTCCTGTGCGGCAACGTTCCAGCCAGCTCAGCAACTGTCGCCGGTGGTGGTGACTCCAGCCTTGATCGATGTACCGGGAACAGACGACCAAATGAACTTGTTCCACAGGCTTCGTCTCGACGGCCAGTCGCTCCATGAACTTGGGGACCGCCCGCGGCTCCTGAAAGTACGCCAACAATCGCGCGACTTCTCGGTTGATCCGCCAGTCATCGGAGGGAAACAAGTCCAGCAATCGAGTTCGCAAACGCCGGTCGGCCTCGGCATCGATGCGACGAGCGGACAAAACGCAGAGGCCGATCGTGCGTATCAAGTCCAAAAGAGCATCCGCATCGGCATCCGAGCCACTCCCCAAGATCAAGTCGATCTGTCGGTCTAACAAACGATCTAGCAGCGACTGGTCCGGATCCGTGTTGAGCAGCGCCACGAAGCCGCTGGAGGCGGCACGGAGATCGGAAATGGCAAAAGCGGCGTCCCGCCAAAGCTCGACTGGAACCTCTTGCAGCCCGCGACGAGCGGCGAAACGCACCCAGCGATCATCGTCAGCCAGCAACGCGAGTAGCTGGTCAGCTTCGCTGTCAATGATTGGCGTCGCGCTCGCCATGCGGGTGATGGTCTCGCATGCTTCGCGCCTGACATGAGCCGCTGGATCCCCCAGTGCCTGGATGACCGACGATCGGCAGGCGTGGTCATCCTGGAAGGCCATCAGGCGAATTGCCTGGCTGCGGATCTCGGAGTCGCCGTCACTAGCCAATCGGATCAGCAGATCAGTCGTGGGAGTCGGTCCATATTGATGCATCAGATCGAGAGCTCGCCTGCGCATCTTCGTCTCAAATCGTGATTGCAGGGCAACTTGCTTTAGGCCGGCGTCCCACTTGACAGCAGCTTCACGCCGTCGACGAAGGTTTTCTGCACGAGCCCATGATGTGTTGGGTTGTGGTTGGCGCAGAGCGTCGACGACGTCTTTCGGAAGCTTGCCATGAGGAACCCGCGGCGAGGGCTTTCCCTCCCACACAACGCGAAAGATCCCCCCCTCACTGCCGCGCCCACCGCAGGCGAAGTAGAGCGCCCCATCCGGACCGACCTTGACGTCCGTCACATTTAACGGCCGTCCCGTCATGAACACCTCCGAGCTGCCTCGCCATGACGCCCCCGCGCGCCGAAACCGCACCTGGTGAATGGCGCCCCGCGACCAGTCGCCAACAAACAGGACATCGTCATATTCTTCGGGAAACGCGTTGTGTTGATAAAACGCCACCCCGGTTGGCGAGCCCCGACCCGTTTCGACGGTCGCAGGCAAACTGTCCAAGTAATACGATGGCCATTTCGAGGAACCACTGCACCAACCAAAGTCGGCCCCCGGGACGATGTGACAACCGCGCACCGGCCGATACCATGGCATGCCTTCATCAGACTCCATGTCGCTGTCAAACACGAAGAGATCACCAGCTCGATTGAAGGCCATGTCATAGTTGTTTCGGAGGCCGCACCCCACACGCTCCCATTGCACGGTGGCTTTTTTTGGATCCCATCGGTAGATGGATCCCCCCGGTGCCTTCACACCCGCGGCGTGACCGCTGATGGATTCATAGCGCGGTTCCAACAAGCTTCCTTCGTACAATCGATTGGCTGGACTATCGCCACGGATTTCGCTGGTCGGGGTCGCGAAGTTGCCGACCGACCAATACAACCATCCGTCCGGACCAAGCAAAACCTGGTGCGGGCCATGTTCGTCGGAGCCCTGATGTCGGCTGACGACATCGAGCGGCTCCACACGGTCAATGCGATCGTCGCCGTCGCTGTCACGGAGTCGGAACAGCCCTTCTTTTTTTTCACTCAGCCCCACTGCGTACAAGCTGCCATCAACGACCACCAATCCTTGGCAATAACGGACCTGATCGGCATAGACGGAGACCGATTCGGCATGACCATCACGGTCCGTGTCTTTCAGCAACAGGATGGGACCGCCATCGCGACCGGCAAGCATCCGGCCTTGCTCATCAAAGGTGATGCGAACGACCGGTCCTGTGGCCGCGTGCGCTGCGAACTCCTGCACACGAAACCCCGCGGGAACGTGAAAGCGATCTGAAAACTCTCCCCCTGACCATTTCGTTTCGCCCCATGGTGGTATTCCGTATCCGCCCAGCTCTCTGGCAGCTGCCCATCCGGAATCATCGAAGTCAAACGAATTCCACAGGGCCACTTCGTTGTCGGATACACGCCAGCTGTCGTCCGTGCGAATGGCAGCTTGGGCATGCCCGGGCGTAAACACTAAACAGCGTGCCAACAATCCAGCTGGCCCACTGTGGTTGACGACACTGACGGCCAGCACATTCCTGCCGGGGCGAATTCGACTGGTCACGTCATGTCGGTCTATCTGTGCGGAATCTCGCCCAGCAGCTACCTGATCACCATTGAGAAAGACTTGATATTCATCATCCGCCGTGATGTCCAAAACGACATTTGTGGGTTTTCGCACGTCAAATGTCTTGCGGAAGAAGCGTGTCCCGCCTGGAGCCGATTCCGCGGGATTTGCTTCGTCAAACCAGATCCATGAAGCAACCCCAACGCCGCTCGATGACGTGCCTTCCCCAGCATCCGCGCAACGGCCATTCGACATGAGAATGGGACAGCCCCAGCCGGCAACAACGCAGCACAAGGCACCGCAACCGCGTAACAATATCGATGTTAGATGAAGATTCATAATTCTCGAGAAATATACGAATCCATATCGGACCATGTTCCGTCGAAGTAGTTAGATACAAACAGATCGATGTGGCCATCGGCGTCGAGATCCGCAGGAGTCGCCCATTGAGCACCATTGGCAGGGAGGAAACTTCTTCGCGAACCGCCGAAATCCTGACCATTGCCCCAGAAAATGACCAGGTCCAAAGCTTCCGAATAAGAATGCGAATTGGGAAAGACAATGTCAATATATCCATCCCCGTTCAGATCCCACCGATTGATGGTCTGCAGGCAGCCCGTCGACGAGACATACATGTTGGCGCCGCCATCGTCAAACGAACCGTCTACAAAATCCTCATAGCTATTTTCTCTCCAGACATCTTCGGCGCAGACGTCTCCGGCAGCCAGATGTATCAAAGCGAGCCGACAAATCGTCGATTTCATCGTAGTGCAACTCCCCGGCAGGTCGTGTCAGAAGTCACCGTTGATATCAAGATGCCTCGAACTACTACTAATTTCCGGTTTGGGGGGTAAACTGGAACGCGTAGAGCTTGGCCGAAACCATTCTGAAATGGATCTTTAGCGGACGCCCGGCTAAACCGGAGACGTCGCCACTACCTCGCCAACGAACTTCCCACGCGACGTCGTTGCCCGTAATTTCCTCGCAGTCGGCCAAGGTATAGCCGGGGATCGGAACATCGTTCGGATCGCGCAGCTCGACGAACATCGTTCCCATGCCGGCCGTCTCGTGGTTGAGCAGGAGCCGGTCGCCGCTGAACTTGATCGGTGGGGTGGTCAGGCTCCCACCGCGATGATCCGCGTTGGCCGAGATAAACCCATCGAGCCGCTGGCGGAGCGCTCCGATAGCATGTCTCGCCGGACCGCCCTCGGAAACCTCACCCACCTCGGGCCGCAACAACAGCGAGTCGTGCAGCCGTCCAGTCGTCCAATAATATTGATAAAGATAATTGCCTATGGGAACCGTTCCACGTCCGAGAAAGTGAAGCCAACGGTCCCATTCGTCGTTCATGCCCGGCTTGACATACGGCTGGCGGTCCCAACGTTTCCAGTGGACGCCGTCACGGCTGACCGCCAGTTGCACGTCGATCGGGCCGTTGGCGTCGGCGAATCTGTAGAACCACGGCTG
>Ga0310121_10000842_pt1 | contig 32649 bp, 26 predicted proteins | sample CB27_Tmax_986_MG_FD_203504 | JGI IMG/M metagenome (GOLD analysis project Ga0310121, IMG submission 203504) | Marine microbial communities from Western Arctic Ocean, Canada - CB27_Tmax_986 | ecosystem: Environmental > Aquatic > Marine > Oceanic | place: Canada: Western Arctic Ocean | collected... | reverse complement strand
TCTGGGTATTTGTTAGCCTCATGCTAGTCGGAATCCTCACACTGGCCGGTGGGCTAGCAATTGTCCTGCCTGATCTCCCCCCGACCAGCAAAGTGCGGGATATCCGCCTCAAGGAACCACTACGGGTATACACAACCGACGGTCGGTTGATGGGCGAATTCGGTGACCAACGACGTATTACCATTCCGATCGAAGAGGCGCCGGACCTGCTGATCAAAGCAATACTCGCTGCTGAGGACGATCGGTTTTTTCAACACCACGGTGTCGATTTCTCGGGAGTGCTACGCGCGATTATCGCTAATCTGAAATCCTTGGATAGCCGCCAGGGCGCCAGCACCATCACCATGCAGGTAGCCCGTAATTATTTTCTATCGCGAGAGAAAACCTATAGCCGAAAAATCAAGGAAGTACTGCTGGCTTTCCGACTAGAACGAGAACTCACCAAAGCAGAAATCCTCGAGCTTTACCTGAATAAGATTTTTCTGGGTCATCGGGCATACGGGTTCCAGGCGGCTGCCTCAATCTACTACAACAAACGCCTCTCGGAGCTGTCTCTGGCCCAATTGGCAATGCTCGCAGGATTACCCAAAGCCCCATCACGCAGTAATCCTGTCAGCGACCCCGAGCGAGCGCTTGACCGGCGCAACTACGTGCTACGCCGGATGCATGGACTGGAACTGATCAGTGACAGCCAATACGCCGCTGCACGCTCCGCCCCGGTCACAGCCCAAAGACACAAAGCAAAGATCCAAGTCTACGCGCCTTATGTCAGCGAAATAGTTCGAAAGCACATGGTCGAGCGTTACGGTGATTTGGCTTATCAATCCGGGTTCCGGGTCTACACCACCATCGACCCAACCTATCAGGATGCAGCTAACCAGGCCCTCACGACAGGGCTGTTGGCTTATGAAGAACGCCACGGGTATCGCGGACCGCAGGGGTATATCGACCCAGAAAAAATCACCAGCCGCCCTGAACAAGCAAAGGCACTGGCACAATTCGATGCGCCAGTGCCCCTTCGGTCCGTACTGGTACTTCGAGCCGGGGGAGACGCACTGGATATCCTGACGGCAAGCGGACAATCGGCAACCATCACTGTTGATGGATGGCGTTGGACGGGTCGAACTCCCTCTCAATTTCTGAACCCTGGAGATGTCATCTACGTCACCGGAGAAGACGCTTCGCTTCGCCTGGCACAGGCACCCCTCATCCAAGGTGCACTAGTCTCCCTGAATCCTGCCGATGGAGCGGTACTCGCGCTGGTCGGAGGGTTTAACTTCAAGCAAAGCAAATTCAACCGCGTCACCCAGGCGCTGCGCCAACCCGGCTCAAATATCAAGCCATTTATTTATTCAGCCGCCCTGGAAAACGGCTTTACAGCAGCAAGCTTGGTCAGCGGTGCTCCGGTCGTCGTCGAAGACCATATGGGAGGAGCTTGGCGCCCTCAAAACTATAGCCGTAAGGTGTTCGGACCAACCCGCTTGCGCAAGGCGCTCAGCCTCTCACTGAATCTGGTCTCGGTCCGCCTGGTCCGCGCAATGGGCATTGAACTGGTTCGCGACTACCTGGCAAAGTTTGGTTTTAACCGTGACCGACTCCCCCGCGGCCTTGCGCTGGCTCTGGGATCGGCTACGGTTACTCCTCTGGAGATCGCGCGTGGTTATACCGCATTTGCCAACGGCGGCTATCTGGTTGAACCCTTTTTCATTGCCCGCGTCGAGGATCCATCAGGGGATATCGTGGAGTACGCAAACCGTCTGATGATCTGCCCCGAGTGTCCGGCCCCAAACGACGTCACCCATAGTGCTGGCCGGCGAACCGTCGACCCACGTTTCGCCCGCCGGGTGCTGTCAGAAGAAAATGCATTCATCATGAACTCCATGATGAGCGAGGTTATTCGCAGTGGCACCGGTCGCGCCGCGCAAGCCCTTGGGCGCAGCGATCTTGCCGGTAAAACCGGCACTACTAATAATTATCACGATGCCTGGTTTACCGGGTATAACCCGGACATCGTAACCAGTGTATGGATAGGTTTTGACAGTCCCCGTGATCTGGGTTCACGGGAATCCGGCGCCAGGGCCGCATTACCTGTCTGGCTCAACTACATGCGGGTCGCGCTTCTGACCCGCCCCCAAGTAATGCAACGACGACCTGAAAAAATTATCAAGTTACGGATTAACCGGGACAGTGGCCTGCCTACCGACGAAAACGACCCGCAGGGCTTCGATGAGTTTTTCGTTAAAGGAACCGAGCCCGAGGCTGACCCGTCACCGAACCTGCGCCGAAACACCGGGGCCAGCAGCTCGGACCCGGTGGAGGGGTTGTTCTGACACGTTTATTCAGCTGTCCTGGCTGGCGCTCGCCCCTTTCTTAGCGCGCTTCCCGACGGCTTTCTTTTTGGCAGCCTTTTTCTTGACGGCTTTCTTCTTGACAGCTTTCTTCTTGGTCGCTTTTTTTCTAACTGTCTTTTTTCTGGATCTGGCGCTTGATTGGCTTTTCTCTTCGACCAGCCATTGTCCGTCGCGGTTGGGGCATATCGCTTTCCAGCCCGTAGCCTTGCCATCCACCTCGGTCATCACGTACTGCTCCCGGGCTTTGCGGCTGTAACGGACCTGGGCCTTGTTTCCATCCGGGTCGCTCACCGGGGCACTCGCTAAATAACGGTGCTTAGGGTCCAGTTGGTCCTTAACGGTGAGTATCTCCTCGACCAACGGGGCACGGGTTTCGCGATTCCGGGGAAACTGACTGGCTGCCAGAAAAATGCCCGAGGCACCATCGCGCAACAGGTAAAAATCATCTACTTTTTTACACTGTAAATGGGGCATCGGTATAGGATCCGCCCGAGGCGGAGCCGGCTCACCATTTCTCAGCAGTTTTCGGGTGTTCTTACAATCCTCACTGGTGCAGCCGAAATACTTGCCAAAACGGCCAGTCTTCAGTTGCATTTCAGCCCCGCACTTCTCACATTCAAGCACCGGGCCATCGTAACCTTTCAGCTTAAATTCCCCCTCCTCTATCGCGTAGCCAGAACAGTCAGGGTTATTACCGCAAATGTGCAACTTGCGGTCTTTGTCGATCAGGTAAGCTTCCATGGCGCTATGACAAACCTTGCAGCGACGCGTGCGGACCAGTCGTTGCACTTCGGCATCCTCATCGAAACTCACATCCTCTACATCATCTCCGGAAACAAGGTTTAAGGTCTGGGTACAGCGCTCCTTAGGCGCCAGACCGTAGCCTGAGCAACCCAGGAATACACCGGTTGCCCCATTGCGTATCTGCATATGTCGAGCGCAAGTCGGGCACGGAATATCTGTTTCTGTGGGTAGATTCGCCCGCATGCCTCCGACGGCTGTTTTTCCCTCGCCTTCGCCATTCGCCGCATCCAGCTTCTGAGTGAAGTTGTCAAAAAACCTATTCAGGACATTCTTCCAGTTTTTTTTGCCAGTGGCGATCTCATCAAGGGTCTCTTCCATTTCGGCTGTAAAACCGTAATCCATCAGTTCGCTGAAGTTCTCACGCAAGCGGTCAGTAACAATCTCACCCATCTTCTGCGCATAAAAACGCCGGTTGGCAAGCCGAGCATAGCCGCGGTCCTGGATCGTCGAGATAATCGACGCATAGGTCGAAGGGCGACCAATGCCACGTTTTTCGAGCTCCTTTACCAGGCTGGCCTCGGTAAAGCGTGCCGGGGGTTTGGTGAAATTCTGCACTGGCTCGAGCTGCTTCAGAGTCAGCCGACGCCCCTTGGGGATATCTGGCAGTTCTATATTTTCCTGCTTGCCAGCCGGTGGTAAAGCACGGGTGTGGCCGTCAAAAACCAGAATCCGTCCCCGGGCCCGCAGTTCGAAATCACCGCAAGTGACCGTCAGGGTTGAACTCAGGTACTGGGCATGGGTCATCTGACAGGCAACAAAATAATTGCGTACCAGGTCATACAGACGCTGCTGATCAGTCTCCAACGAAAGATTACTCCCCCGTTGACGCACATCAGTCGGTCGAATCGCTTCGTGAGCCTCCTGCGCCCCAGCTTTACTGGCATAAACATTCACCGAAGCAGGCAAATATTTCTCGCCGAATTGGTCATGGATGTGCTGCCGACACCTTGATAACGCATCAGCGCTCAAGTTGGTGGAATCGGTACGCATGTAAGTGATTAAGCCAGCTTCGTACAATCGTTGGGCCAGCATCATGGTCTTCTTTACAGAAAAACCCAGTCGGGTGCTCGCCGCCTGCTGCAAAGTAGAGGTGATCAGCGGCGGATTGGGCCGTGACTGAGTCGGCCTGTCGGTGCGATCTGATACCTGGTATGGGTTCTGGGTTAAAAACGCCAGTGCGGCCTGGGTCTGGGTTTGGTTCTGAGGGCGGAAATTCTCGCCATCCTGCTTAACGACCTGCAAGCGAAGCGATCCTTCGACACATTCAGTATCAGCAAATACTTCCCAGTATTCTTCTGGCACAAAGGCGCGAATTTCGCGCTCACGCTCAACCAACAGACTGACTGTAACTGACTGCACACGGCCAGCAGACAACCCCCGGGCGATTTTCGCCCAAAGCAACGGCGAAAGCATAAATCCAACCACACGATCAAGGAAACGCCGCGTCTGCTGCGCCTCTACCTTGTGATCGTCGAGCGTGCCTGGATGCTTAAAGGCCTCATGAATTGCCTGGCGTGTGATTTCATTAAAAACGACCCGTCGATAACGCTGTGGATCACCGCCGATCACTTCTTTGAGATGCCAGGCGATCGCTTCACCCTCGCGATCCAAGTCAGTGGCAAGATAGATTGAATCGGCAACAGCGGCGAGTTTTTGCAACTCGGCGACCACCTTGGCCTTTTCGGGCAAAATCTGGTAGTTCGCCTCCCAGTTGTTCTGCGGGTCGACCCCCATACTCTTGACCAGATTACTGTAGGTCTTTTTCTTGCGGTAACGCGCCTTGACAGCCGGTGACATTTTTCTCGTTTTCGCCGCTTGGCGCGCACGCGCTTTGGGGTCTGCCTTTTTTTTCGAACCACTTACTGGCAAATCACGAACGTGACCAACACTCGATCTGACCACGTATTCGCTGCCTAAGTATTTATTGATGGTTTTCGCCTTGGCCGGCGACTCGACAATGACTAAAGACCTGCCCATAAATATCAAACTCGTTTACTGAAACCGTGAATTCCCATTTAGTCGACTCACCACTTAGACCTGTTGCAATTATCAGATCATGGCATATCGGCTCTCAACTCCGAATGACCGAACCAGGATTAAGCCCGCCCATGGCAGTCCTGTAGCGATCACTGAGCCAGTGCTCGCTGATGGTTTTTCGAAGCCACACTTAACGCAAACGCAAATACCCGCCTGCACAACTGCGTACTAGGCCTGCCAACTCCATCCTTATCAGCATGGCGCAAACCTCGCTGATCGTCAAACCTGACCGCTGGGCAACCTGGTTGACACTGGTGGGAGCAAAGTCCACAACGTCAAGGGCCAGGGTGCACCAGAATGGTTGTTTTCCTGCAGGTTTCACGATTTCCTGCACCTCTTTCGACAGTGACAGATGCTCAACAATCTGCCTCGCCGACTCCACCAATTGGGCACCGTCACGGATCAACTGGTGAGGCCCACGGGAGAGCGGTGAATTGATCGAACCGGGAACCGCAAACACCTCACGACCCTGATCAGCCGCAAAACCCGCCGTAATCAGGCTACCGCTTCCTGGCGCCGCCTCAACGATCAGTGTGCCCAGGCTCAGCCCACTAATAAGTCGATTGCGCTGGGGAAAATGGTGTCGCCTAACGCCGGTGCCAAGTACAAATTCTGAAACTACCAGGCCCCCTTCCGAGATCTGATGGGCAAGGTCACGGTGACATCGGGGGTAAACGATATCCAGACCCGTGGCGCACGCGGCAATCGTTGGGCCGCGAACCTTTAGAGCGCCGCGGTGGGCAGCGCTATCAATCCCAAGTGCAAGCCCGCTCACAACTACAATCCCAATCGTTGCAAGCTCACTGGCAAAATCATGAGCGGTTTCAACCCCCGCCGGGGTCGGATTACGACTGCCGACAATCGCGAGTGCCGGGCCTTGCAATAAGGATTCATCCCCCTTGCAATACAACACCACGGGCGGGCAAGAGATTTCGCGCAACAGCGCAGGAAATTTCCGGTCAGTCAAGCCGATCACCGAATGCCCTGGGCTGGCAAGCCATTTTGCGTCCTGTGACACCAACTGCTCACTACTGCGGCCACCAAGTGTCAACCTTGCCCCAGAACGCAACCGGTTCTGTCTGGGCAAAACCGATAAGTCAGCGCTGAGCGCTTCGAGGGGGTCAGGAAAATGCTGGAGCACAACCCGCTTGATACTTTCGGGGAGAGTTGCGCGTCCAATACGCAACCAGGCTAAATTTCTTTCGTCCATAATCGGCCCTCCTTGGCCTTGTAATCAGCAACAGCGAAAACCAATCCGCTTATGCTTACCGGGCGCTTCCTTGCCCCGGCGGAAATGTCAGGTACCGGGGTTCACCACCCTATCGTTGGGCTGGATCGCGCGCTCAACATCGCGGACCAGTGCATAACTCACTCGATCAAAAACTCGAAAGACCAGCAACTCACCGGAACGTCCCTCGGGCAGAGCAATCAATTCCGCCTCGCCGCTGGCCAGGCGTCGCTTACCCGGCAAGCGTTCGGCACAACCCAGCAGACGGGTATGCACCGTGTTCATGGCAACCGTGGGCAAGGTGCAATGATCAGCGCTAACCGCTGGCCGAACAAGTTCTCGGGTCAGCAGTAAAGTCCTATCCGGGTGCACCACCATGAGGATATCTCCGGGAGTCAACCCGTCCTGACTCCCGGCAGATACCACGACAACCGAAAATAGCCCTACTCCGCTGATCGCACCAAAAGTGCTGACGACATGTGCGTCCACGGCAACCTGCGGTACCTTTGGATAAAGATACGGCAAACCAATCACTTCCTGTCTGGAAATCAATTGATCACCAGGGCTCACCTCTTGAACACTACTGACAATGGTCAATCGGGCGATATCACCAGGCTCATCCAACCGAGCTGTACCCAGATATTGAGCTGTCACCCCCAATTCCTCCCCGCTGACTGGATGCGTCAATGCGCGGTCCGGGCGAAAAATCGTGTACAACCCCGTTGCTGATGTCGGCAGATTCTGAGCATAAAAACCACTGAACTGGCCCAACAAAACGTCGCCATCTAGACCACTAATGACACGGCCGGCAACCGCGTGATCTACCTCATCCATCAGTAACGGGTAGCTAAGAAACGGTGTAATCGCATCCGGAGGAATTACGGCTGGTACTCGCGCCGATGCCTCGATGCGTATTGCCGGACTGCGTTTCTCAACAGCCAGCACCTTGAACTGCACCGCAGCATCTTCATCTTGCGGTGAAATAACAAGGGTTTCGCCCGGCACCAGTTCACCGCGTTCGATCAATTGCGGATTTCGAACCAGTAGTTCAGGCCAACGCAATGGGTCCCCCCACAACCGCGCAGCGATGCTCCAAAGAGTATCACCGTTCTCGACTGTATAGAGCGCTGGCAAAAGGCGCTCTGCCTGCGCCGGAGCACATACTGACCCGAGCGCGAGCATACAAAACACAAACCATTGCACAAAGAGCCGCCCGACAGGGCGCTGTTTCAAAGCGTTCAGCATACCTTTTCGCCAGATAATTCCGTTAGAATCCGCAATCATTGCATTCATTCCTCGCCGCATCTATTGTAGTGTAGACAACAGTTGCCGTGCGAGCCAAGCGAACAAGTTCACAAACCCGGACCTTGCACTGAAACCATGGCGTTGCTCGATATTCTGGTGTACCCCGACCCCCGACTGCGAAAACGGGCTAGGCCTGTTGAGGTCGTAGATCAATCGATCAGACAACTTGTAAAGGATATGGCTCAAACCATGTACGCCGCACCAGGCATCGGCTTGGCAGCTACCCAGGTGAACGTCACAAAACGTGTCGTGGTCATTGATATTTCAGAGACCCACGACCAACTACAGGTCTTTATCAACCCGATCATTTCCAGTTTTGGCGAAACCATTGAATCCGAGGAGGGCTGCTTGTCGGTCCCCGGAGTCGTCGAGCCTGTCGCACGCTTCTCACAGGCCAATGTCACAGCGCTGGATAGCGACGGAATGCCCATCGAGTTGCATACCGAGGGACTACTGGCAATCTGTATCCAACACGAAGTCGATCACCTGGATGGTAAGGTATTCGTAGACTATTTATCTCAGCTTAAGCGTGACCGTATTCGCAAACGCCTCGTTCGCGAATCCCACTCGGAGCGCCCCACTAGCTGCGACAAAGAGAACGCGCCAGTTATCTGACAACAGTGACCCTACGCGCAGTTTTTGCTGGTACCCCTGATTTCGCAATACCTTCACTGGAGGTCATGCTCGATTCCGATGTGGAGGTATGTGCCGTGTACACCCAACCAGATCGCCCGGCTGGACGCGGCCGCAAACTGCGTGCGTCCCCAGTCAAAGAACTCGCACTGCGTCGCGGGCTGACACTGCGCCAACCGGCCGATCTGGATACTGAGGCGCCGCACCTATCCACACTGGACATCGACCTCATGGTAGTTGTCGCGTACGGTCTGATCCTGCCGCGCGCTGTGCTGACGACACCACGCCTGGGATGCATAAACGTTCACGCTTCACTGTTGCCCCGGTGGCGTGGCGCTGCACCCATTCAGCGAGCCATTGAAGCCGGGGACACCCGTACTGGCGTAACCCTGATGCAGATGGATGAAGGGCTCGATACCGGGCCTGTCTTAGCGACCGCTGATACATTAATCAATGAATGTGAAAACAGCGAATCTTTGCACAATCGCCTCGCAACGCTGGGTGCACAAGCGCTTCGAGGCCTGTTGGCTCGACTACATCAAACGCCCGTCATCGGCACACCGCAGGCTGCCACCGGAGCCTGTTACGCACAACAACTCACCCGAGCCGAAACCTGGCTTGACTGGCGGTCACCCGCCGAGGTGTTGGAACGACGCATCCGAGCCTTCAATCCCTGGCCGCTGGCCCGCTCGCGGCTGGGCGACATGGATTACCTGATCCGACGGGCTCGCGCGAAACCGTCCTGCACTAGCGCAGATCCCGGCATGGTTCTCGCCGCCCAAGATGGGTTGATTCAGGTGCAAACCGGCAATGGAGCGCTTGAGCTACTGGAACTGCAGCGTCCAGGCGGTAAAGCGCTGGATACCCGAGCCTTTCTCCATGGTCACCCTATCAAACCCGGCTCGATTTTCACAACCCGGGGGGCAGATCATGCCCAGCGCTGAAGTTTGTGCCGTCGCCGCTCGTATAGTCCATGATGTTGTCGCCCAGGGTCGCTCTTTGGAGATGGCAGCCAAGAAGCATCTGAACACCGTCCCAGCGCGTCGCATTAGCGAAACACGGGAAATCGCCTGGGGTGCGCTGCGCTGGTGGCACCGCTACCAAGGAGTCTTGTCGCGCCAATTACATCGGCCACTGCGTGCCCGGGATCGAATACTCGAATCGCTGTTAGTGTGCGGGCTTTACCAGTACGATCACCTGGACGAACCCGATTACGCGGTGACAGCCAGCACTGTCGACGCCGCAGCACTGCTCGGCGCTCCAAAAGCGACCAGCCTGATAAACGCCGTATTACGCTCTCACTTACGGGCTAAGACCAGTACCGAACCGGCCAGTGATGAAGAACTCTTTGCGACTCCCCGCTGGTTACTGAATGCGATACGCAAAGCCTGGCCCGATCAGTGGAGCCAAGTGTTGGAGACAGCAAACCGTAAACCTCCCATGACATTACGGGTTAACACTTTGCAGATGCCACGTGATGAATACCTCGAGTGGCTGCGGCAACAAGGATTCAGTGCACAGGCCTCAACACTTAGCCCCTGGGGTGTCATTTTAGATAAACCTGTGTCCGTGGCTGAACTTCCTGGCTTTGCAGCCGGCAAGGTGTCAATTCAGGATGCTGCGGCGCAAATGACGCCAATATTTTGCCAGCCTGCTCAAGGGACTCGGGTCCTCGACGCCTGCGCAGCGCCCGGCGGAAAATGCACCCATCTGCTCGAGGTGTATCCGCAGATTAAATCGCTCACCGCGCTTGATCGACCAGGCCGTACAGAAGCGATCAGTGACAACCTGACTCGACTCGGCTTGACAGCGAAACTCATCGCGGGCGACGTCCTACAGCCCGAAACCTGGTGGGATGGTCAATTATTTGACCTAATCGTATTGGACGCACCGTGCAGTGGGACCGGAATCATGAGGCGACACCCTGATATCCGCCACCATCGACGAGCTTCGGACATCATCACCTACACAAGAACCCAGGCACAGATGGCAGCGCGGCTGTGGCCTTTGCTCGCTCCGGGTGGCCAATTGCTTTACATTACCTGCTCGGTCCTGCCACAAGAGAATGACGGCCCCTTGCTTGAGTTACACCGTAAACACTCTGGAGAAAAACCCGAAAAACCGACCGTATCAGGCGCCCTGACAACTGAACTGGGAAATCAGTTTCTGCCTAACGAAGAGCATGATGGCCTGTACTTTGCATCGTTATTCAAGGATTAAGGCTACGAACATCGGCAAGACCGTATAATTCGGCCCAGCCCGAAAATCATCTTCTATGTTTTTTCAGCCAAATTCCGGCGCCGCCCGGCCAACCCGCCTGCTGCAAGCATTGCTGCTGGCAATGCTACTTGCCGGTTTTTCGATACACGCGCACGCCCAATTCGCCGTTAATTCGGGGCAATCGAAACTGGTTGGGGGCTTACTCAGCACCTCGGCACGATTGACCCTAAAGATCACGGGTGATCCTGCTCAAGCGCTGTCCAAAGGTATTGGGCTTACCATAGTGGTGCAGACCCGACTTTACCGGGCCAGCCTGGCATCATGGTACTTTAAGGTAGCAAACTGGGAGCAGCGCTTCCGCGTGGAGCACCATGCATTGTCTAACCGTTACACCCTGACCCAGGTCGCGACGGGGACGACCGATGATTTCCCTACTCTGACTGAAACGCTGAGCGCCATAGGTCACTTTGCAACGACAGTTGACTTGCCCGCGGGAACCCATGCGAACGATGTCCTGCAGATGCGTCTGCAGGTTTCGCTAGATCGCAAAAGTCTGCCCGGACCTTTGAAACTGGTTGCCCTTATTTTTAAGGATTGGCAACTGCGCAGCAGTTGGGGACGCTGGAAGGTCAAGACCCGGTGAATCGATCCCTGGGGTTTGCGCTCACGCTAGCCCTGTCAATCGTTCTGCTGGTGGCATCTATTCTGCTCAGCCAGAGCGCGAAGAACGATGACCTTTTTGGTGACCACTACGTGGCGCTCATCGTTTTAAATGTTGTGGGAATTGTCATTCTGGCAATCCTAACCTTCTTCCAGATCCGCAGGCTCGTTATCCAGTTCCGCAATCGGACTCTGGGGTCCAGACTGACGCTTCGCTTTATCGGGACCTTCGTGATTCTCGCTGTTGTGCCGCTCGCGATGGTCTATTATTTTGCAGTCCAGTTTCTGAGTCGAAGCATCGACTCGTGGTTTGATGTCCAGATAGAACAGGCTCTCGACGACGCACTACTCCTGGGAAGAAGCACACTGGAAGCAACCAAACTCGATGTGATTCAGCAGGCACATAAAGCCGCACGGCTAATCGAAACGACTACCTCGTCGTTTCAACTGTACAACCTGCTTGACAGGCTTCGCGAAGCCGGAGCATTTGAGGAAATGAGTCTACATTCGGCCAGCGGCCGAATTCTGGCATCCAGCAGCAAGATGGCGATATCACTGGTGCCTGATGCGCCGGATAAGCAAGTCCTGAGAAAAGTCCGTCGCGACCAGATATTCGCTGAATTTGAGCCCACCCAGGACCGCGGACTGATGCTCCGAGTAGCGATACCCGTGCCTGGCCTTGGAGTTAGTACGCCGGCAAGAGTGTTACAGATACTGCATCAATTGCCGCTGCGTTATTCGCGCCTAGGAGAGAGCGTAGAGTCGGCTTCGACAGAGTATGAAAAACTGAAATACCTGCGTGGCCCACTGACCGTCAGCTTCGTATTAACGCTGACACTAATTACCGTCATGACATTGCTGATCTCACTATGGGCGTCGATAGTTCTTGTCCAAAGACTGGTCGCGCCGCTTCGCGACCTGGCCGAAGGCACCCAGGCGGTTGCCCGAGGCGATTACAATAAACAATTGCCGGTCCACAGCGGAGACGAACTCGGCGTGCTCGTTGACTCCTTTAACCGGATGACCCGCGAAATTGGCAACGCCCAGCAAGTCGCCCTGGAAAGCCAGCAAAGAGCTGAAGCGGAGCATGCCTACCTCAATACCGTACTGACACATCTTTCGGCTGGAGTGCTCTCGTTTGATGGGCAACAACACCTACGCACCTATAACGCGGCAGCAGAACGGATTCTTGAAGCGAACCTGGAGAACTTCATCGGTACCGAAATCAACCAATTGCGCGATGCCCTGCCCGGGGCCGCTACTCTGTTGGGTGCGGTAGAAAATGGCATGAGACAGCAGGCCAAGGAATGGCAGCGTGAAATCAGTGTCACTGGTGCCAACGGCCGACATATTCTGATCTGCAGCGGTACTCGACTGGATGCCGAAAGCGTCGACCCAGGATATGTGGTGGTTTTCGAAGATGCAACCGAATTACTCAAGGCGCAGCGGGACGCCGCCTGGGGTGAAGTGGCGCGCCGGCTCGCCCATGAGATCAAGAACCCCCTGACCCCAATCCAGCTCTCAGCTGAACGTATCCGCAACAAATACCTGTCGATCGTCGATCCTGAACAGCGCGAAACACTGGATCGATCAACTAGAACCATCGTGCAGCAGGTCGAAGCGATGAAAACTATGGTCAATGCCTTTGCCGAGTACGCTCAGCCGGCGCCGTTGCAATTGCTCCTGATCGATATCAACCAGTTAGTCACTGACACCGTCGAGCTTTTCCGGTCCGGAGCAACATCCATCAAACTACTGACCGATCTGGACACCACGCTGGGACAGACACGGGCTGACCCCAACGCCTTGCGTCAGGTTCTGAACAATCTCGTTATCAACGCACAAGATGCCCTTGAGAGTGATTCAGGTGAAGTCATCATCAGTACTCGCTTGAACGAAAGCACTCAAGGAATCAACCTCACGGTCCATGATAATGGCCCGGGGTTCGATCCGCAGACCATTGACCGAATCTTTGAGCCTTATGTGACCTCAAAGGAAAAAGGCAGCGGACTGGGACTGGCGATCTGTCGTCGGATTGTCGAAGAGCACGGTGGCAATATCCGCGCGACCAATCTGCCCAACGGCGGGGCTACCGTTATAATTTCGCTCCCGCTACGCCAGTAATGCCCAGGGCCCTCAAACGCACAATATCCCTATGAGCCCATTTACTGTTCTTGTCGTCGATGATGAACCGGATATACGGCAAGTAGTCAGCGATATCCTGAGTGACGAAGGGTACGCCGTAACAACCGCCCAGGATGCGGCAACGGCCCGCGTGTGCTATGTCGAGGATCGCCCTGACCTGGTGCTGCTGGATATCTGGATGCCGGACACCGACGGCATCGCCCTGCTTCGCGAATGGCGCAAGGATTCTGACGTACTACAAACTCCAGTCATCATGATCTCTGGCCACGGCACGGTAGAAACTGCGGTCGAAGCCATTCGCGTCGGTGCCTATGATTTTTTGGAGAAACCGCTGTCCACTGCCAAGCTACTGGTTACCGTAGCCCGAGCACTTGAAAACGTGCGTCTGCAAACTGAAAATCTGCAATTGAGAACACGCCTCGAACCTGCCGCCGGTTTAATCGGCCACAGTGAATCTCTAGCTGAACTAAAGCAACTGATCAGCCGGGTGGGAACCACCGACCAGCCAGTTATGATTCGCGGGGAAGCAGGCTCAGGCAAAGGTGTTGCGGCACGTGCATTGCATCAGGCCAGCAGACTTTCCAGCGGACCATTTATCGAAGTGAATCTTGGCGCGCTGCCCGCTGAAAGCATCGGCGCTATCCTGTTCGGAACAGAAATCGAAGGTGTCACTCGTCCTGGACAACTGGAGCAGGCCAACGGCGGCACGTTGGTACTTGACGAGATCGGTGATCTAAATCTCGATGCCCAGGCCAAACTGCTCAACGCCCTTGAAGGTGGCCGTTTCTTTCGCTTGGGCGGTACAACACCACTTGACTTGAATACCCGCCTCGTGGCCACTTCGAACCAAGCTCTGGAACAAAAAATGGCCGACAAATTGCTACGGGAAGACCTTTTCTATCGTATCAATACGGTTTCGATACAGGTTCCACCCCTGCGTGCACATCGAGAGGATATTCCGGATCTGATCAATCACTACGTTCAGCAAATTACTGAGAACCAACGCCTACCCTTTCGTCGATTTTCCATCTCGTCGATCAATTACCTCCGTAACCGTCCATGGCCAGGAAATGTGCGTGAGTTGATCAACTTTATTCACCGTATGCTGCTGACAACAACCTCACAGGAGATTGAGGCCGAAGAGACTCGTGAGGTCATGAGCCAAAGCGCAACTCCTCTTGACGAAGTCGAGGAAAAAAATGCCTGGCGGGATTTCGGTCGGCCGCTTAGATCTGCGCGAGAAGGTTTTGAGCGCGACTACCTAGAATTCCATCTGCACCAGACCGGTGGAAATATCAGTGAACTGGCGCGGCGGGCCGAACTCGAACGCACGCATCTCTACCGCAAACTTAAAGGTCTGGGCATCAACCCCAAGGCTGAAAAGTATCGCCAATGAAACTCGTTAACCACAGGGAACAGCACCCGTGAAAATAATCATTCTGGGCGCAGGACAAGTCGGCACCTCGATGGCCGAGATTCTCTCCCGCGAAGACAACGATGTGACTCTGGTCGATATCGACAATGAAAAACTCGAAGGACTTCAGGATCGACTCGATATTCGTACCCTGCACGGGGCCGCCTCTCATCCAAGCATACTGGAACAAGCTGGCGGGCGAGACGCTGATCTGGTGCTCGCAGTAACCAACCAAGACGAAGTCAATATGGCGGCCTGCCAGATTGCTCATTCACTGTTTAATACGCCCAAAAAGATCGCGCGAATCCGGTCAGCAGAATACCTCTCCCATCCAGGCATCTTCACCGATGAAGCGATTCCGATTGACGTCATTATCAGCCCCGAGCATATCGTTACCCAGCATATTCTGCATCTGATTGAGTATCCGGGTGCATTGCAGGTGGTTAATTTTGCTAGTGATCGAATTCAGCTGGTGGGAGTTCGGGCTGACAGAGAAAGCCCTCTGATCGGCCGCGAACTTAAAGCTCTGCGCGAAGACCTGCCCAATGTGGACACCCGCGTTGCTGCAATCTACCGTCAGGATCGGGCGATCCCCCCTGAAGGTAACACTGTTATTGAGCCAGGTGACGAGGTATTTTTTCTGGCTGCTCGCGAAAATATACAGTCCGTCATGAGCGAGCTTTGCGCGGTAAAAAAACCCGGCCGCCGCGTTATGCTCACTGGCGCAGGTAATATCGGGTTGCGCCTCGCGCAAACCCTCGAAAAGTCCCATTACCACGTCAAACTGGTTGAGCACAATGCAGTCCGGGCAAAACAGGTTTCCGAGCAACTCGACCGTACCATTGTCCTGCACGGTGACGCTGCAGATGAAGAATTAATGCATCAGGAAAATATCGACAATATCGATATATTCTGTTCGCTGACTAACGATGACGAGGCCAACATTCTCTCTGCCATGCTTGCTAAACGACTCGGAGCGAGACGTACCATGGCCCTGGTAAACCGCTCTGCTTATGTCGATCTGATGGAAAACACACTGGTCGACATCGCCATATCACCACGCCTTGCGACGGTTGGCTCGCTACTCACCCATGTCAGGCGTGGCGACATGGTCGCGGTTCATTCTTTGCGACGGGGTGCTGCCGAGGCCATTGAGGCCATTGCCCATGGAGACAAAACCAATTCCCGAGTCGTTGGTCGCTCGGTTGAAGACATCTCGCTGCCTCTAGGCATCACGCTGGGCGCTATTCTCCGGGGAAAAGATGTCGTCATCGCCCATCACGACACGGTGATTGAATCGGAAGACCACGTCATTCTTTTTGTAGTCGACAAACGTCACATCCGTGAAGTCGAACAACTGTTTCAGGTAGCGGTAACCTTCGTCTAAGGGGCGCCTACAGTCATGTTATCTACCGCTGTGCTGAAGATTCTGGGCGTGTTGCTGGTCATGTTCAGCACAACACTACTGCCGCCGCTGATGATCGCACTGATTGGCGGCGATGGTGGAGCGCTGGCGTTCTTTGTCGCCTGGCTAGTCACCATTGTGGCGGGGTTAGCCTTGTGGCTGCCCCTACGCGCAAAAAAACGTGAGCTTAGAGTACGAGACGGCTTCCTGGTCGTGGTGCTGTTCTGGACCGTATTAGCTCTGTTCGGCGCATTGCCGCTACTGCTTTCCCCCGATCCGCAGTTGAGTATCACGGACGCATTATTCGAATCGATGTCGGGCCTGACAACTACTGGCGCCACTGTCCTCACCGGCATAGATCAACTGCCAGCTTCCATCCTGTATTACCGCCAGCAACTGCAGTGGCTCGGCGGCATGGGCATCATCGTACTGGCAGTCGCTGTAATGCCAATGCTCGGAGTCGGTGGCATGCAACTTTACCGTGCCGAAACTCCGGGGCCAATGAAAGACACCAAGCTGACGCCACGGATCACCGAAACTGCTAAGGCGCTGTGGTATATCTACTTGGGGCTCACCGTCAGTTGCGCCCTGGCCTACTGGCTGAGCGGCATGAGTGTTTTCGATGCAGTTGGCCATGCTTTTTCCACCGTGTCGATCGGCGGCTTCTCGACCCATGATCTGAGCATGGGTTTCTTTGATAGCCCGGCAATCTCGATTATTGCAAGTTGTTTCATGCTGGTCTCAGCTGTCAATTTCGCACTGCACTTTACCGTAGTGCGCTCACGCTCACCGCTAGCCTACCTGCAGGATTCAGAAGTGCGGGCATATATTGGTTTTTTTTCGGTCATTATCCTTCTGACTGTCACTATGCTCCTTTACTGGCGCGTCTACCCGGATATCAGCGATACCTTGTGGCATGGTATTTTTCAGGTGATCTCCATTGGCACGACCACTGGCTTCACTACCAGCGGCTTTCACTGGTGGCCGTCGTTCCTGCCGGTCATGCTAATCATGATGAGCGCCGTCGGTGGATGCGCCGGCTCCACCGCTGGCGGTATGAAAATGATCCGGCTGGTCCTGCTGTACAAACAGGGTAGGCGTGAGATCAATCAACTGATACACCCCAGTGCATTCATCACCATCAAACTGGGAAATAAGCCGGTGCCCGATCACGTGGTTAACGCGGTCTGGGGGTTTTTTGCCCTGTACATTCTCAGCTACGTGGGTCTGTCAATCGCCATGACGGCAACGGGTGTCGATCTGGTCACCGCCTTTTCAGCGATAACCGCCTGCCTGAACAATCTCGGCCCGGGGCTGGGTTCGGTTGCGGACAATTACGCCGGGGTGACAACGGTGGGTAAATGGGTACTGTGCACCGCAATGCTGATGGGACGTCTGGAAATCTTTACCCTGCTGGTATTACTGACCCCTGCCTTTTGGCGCAGTTAAGTTAAGGCGCCCATGGCTGAGAAGCCATCAATGTGCACCCAGAAGCTCGTCTATTGCCTGAGCTACCTGGGCGACGGTGATCAGGCCAATACAGCTACGTGGACAATAAGAACGCCGGTAACAGCGGTGACAATCAGTGTCAGCGCGAACAACCACCGAACCTTCACTCCGCGGGGCTACTCGGGATTCATCGGTGGGACCAAAGAGCGCGACCAGAGGGCGATTGTAGGCTGATGCTACGTGCATTGGCAGGCTATCCCCGGTAACCACCAACTGGGCAATACTCACCAACGCGAAATACTCAGGCAGCGATAGGCAGCCAGCAAAACTGGCGGCACGCGTCGGCGCCAATCTCGTCACCGCCTCACTGATAAGTACCTGCTCTGAAGCGGCGCCAGTGAAGATCACAAAAAAATCCTCGGGAAGTTTTTTAACCAGATCGACAAATTCCGACAATGGCCAATTCTTAGTCGGCCAGCGAGTGAGCGGACAAAAGACTGCAATGCGCCGACCACGAACGCCAAGACGATCCAAGCGTTCATCAATCGCCTGATTATCCGTTGCCAAAGCGTGCAGAACCGGGCTGTGCTGGCGAGACTTAATGCCGCAAAGACGCAACACCCCGTCCATTTCGGCTATCGCATGCAACTGGGGTCGATGGAACCGCTGGGCAAACCACCAGCGGCCTTTAACATAGCGCCGGCGAGCACGAGCTGCCCATAGAAAAATAACCGTTTTCCAACTCCCCTGCAAATCCAGGGCGATGTCGTAATTGTGTTCGCGGACCGCCCCAAAGGTGTTTAGGAAATGCTTCGCGGTCCACAATGGTCGTCGCCACCAATCAAACTTTACCCGGTAGCGGTCAAAGGTCAGTAAACGATCAACATCTGGATTACCACGGAAAACATCTGCGGCCGTAGTCGACGTCAGCACTGTAATTGAAGCTTCTGGGTATGCCAGGCGAACCGAGCGTAGCGGCGCAGTGGCGTGAACCACATCGCCAAGCGATGTCTGCTTAATCAGCAGGATATTCATTTAGGCGCCCTACCACGAGCAACGCTAGATCGCTGGCAGCAGATAAACGCGGCATCAATCATAAGGGGAGCTTTCACCGTTGGGCCGAGTCCGGAACCAGCGCAGGGTCCACAAATACTGTTCAGGTGCCTGGCGGATAGCGGCCTCGAATGCCGCATTCACCACGGTGGCATCGGCTAAGGCATCACCCTTGGGGAAATCCGCCAGTGGCGAACCCAGTGTGACATGATAATGACCACTATCGTCGAGTCGGCAGAATACCGGGATGACTTTGGCGTCTGTCATTTTTGCCATTCGACCAACCACGGGTAGCGTAGCTGTCTCGATGCCAAAAAATGGCGCGAATACCGACTGCTGACTGCCCAGATCTTCATCAGGCATAAAGTAACCCACCCAGCCCGCACGAATAGCCTTAACCAAGGGCCTTAGTCCCTGATCGCGCATAAAGATTCGTGCGCCAAAACGGGAGCGGCCATGCCAGAGCCGCCAATGCAACAACGGATTGGACGGTGCCTTCATCATTGATGCTCCCGCGGCGACTTTAGCCAGCACCACACCGGTCATATCGATACCAACTACGTGCGGGATGATCAACAGGACTTTTTCACCGGCCTGATGCAATGCCTGTAACTCGGCCTCGCCAGATAACGTACACAGACGATCCAGCCGGCGCCGGGGCGCCCACCACACCAGGCCAAGATCAAGGATGGCCTGTCCGTAGCGAGTCAGATGCTCACGCAGCACGGCCTCACGAGCTGCCTCATCCCAATCAGGGAAACACCACTGAAGGTTGATACGTGCAATTCTCGTACGTTTGTGATTGCGATGAAAAAATGCTTTACCGATCTGACGGCCGAGCGCCAATACCAACGGCCGCGGCAACAGCAGACACAAACCGATGGTGCCGGCCAACAGCCAGGTACCCCAGTACTGGGGTCCAAGAAAGGATGGTCGGAAACGCGGTGGGTCTGAATGGTTCGTTTTCAACTGGCCCTGGGTGACTGGAGTCGGCCAGAAAGAGCCGGCACCCGGATCAACAGCCCGGATTTAGAGTCGGCCCTTCCTCCCGGCGATTCGTAACCTGAGCGCATTCAGCTTGATAAAGCCATCAGCATCTCCCTGATGATATGCACCCTGATCATCCTCAAAGGTGACTACACTCTCATCAAACAGCGAATCCGTATCCGAGCGCCGGCCACAGACCGTTACGCTGCCCTTGTACAGTTCAAGCCGCACGACACCGTTAACCCGCAGCTGGGATTCATCGATCATTCGCTGCAACATTTGTCTTTCCGGGGCAAACCAATAACCATTGTAGATGAGCGTCGCATAGCGCGGCATAAGTTCGTCCTTCAGGTGGGCGACCTCCCGATCCAGGGTAATAGACTCGATCGCCCGATGCGCCTTGAGTAATATGGTTCCCCCGGGGGTTTCATAACAGCCCCGACTCTTCATGCCCACGTATCGGTTCTCAACGATGTCTGCGCGCCCAATACCATGCCGAGCACCCAATTGGTTAAGCGCCATCACCATCTGACCGGGACTGAGAGATTCACCACCGATCGCAACCGGGTCTCCGGCTGCGAAGGTTAACTCAACTGTCTCAGGCTCATCCGGCGCCTCGTGCGGGGACACAGTCCAGCGCCACACGGATTCATCGGGTGCAGTCCAGGGATCCTCAAGCTCGCCACCCTCGTACGAAATATGCAGCATATTGGCGTCCATGGAATAATCAGCGCCGCCATCCTTTCGTGTTTCGACTGGGATGCCATGCTCTCGGGCGTACGCAACCAACCGTTCGCGAGAGTTCAGATCCCATTCCCGCCACGGCGCGATCACTCGAATCTCCGGATTAAGTGCGTAAGCGCTTAACTCGAAACGTACCTGGTCGTTACCCTTGCCGGTCGCGCCATGGGCGATGGCGTCGGCTCCGGTTTCCGAGGCAATTCGAACCAGGTGGCGGGCAATCAGCGGGCGGGCAATTGCAGTTCCCAGCAGGTACTCCCCTTCGTACAGGGTATTAGCGCGGAACATTGGAAAGATATAGTCGCGGGCAAATTCCTCGCGCAAATCCTCAATGAAAATTTCCTTGACACCCAGAATCCTGGCCTTCTCCCGAGCGGGCTCTAATTCCTCGCCCTGGCCGATATCGGCAGTGAAGGTCACGACCTCACAATGATACTGATCCTGCAACCATTTAAGGATAATTGAAGTATCCAGTCCACCAGAATAGGCAAGCACTGCCTTGTTAATTTTTTCCACGATGTGATCCGTCTGCTGAGCGGGGCAAGTCACCGACTACGCGGCGAAATGCACCTCATTATATCAGCGGCTAAACCGACCTCGGTTGCAGAATCTATCGCCGAACCCTAGAATTTGCAGTTTGAGCGCCCTTTAAGTGGGCGTTTTATTTTTTGTGACACGCCACCTTCGACAAATCGACAATATGACGCGACATTTCCTGACCTTACGCGATCTGTCTCCCGCAGAACTGGGGGATATTATTCGTCGGGCGATTACCTTGAAACGTGCTCAAGGAGACGGACAACGGCTGACCCTGCTTGACTCTCGCACCATGGTGTTGATTTTTGAAAAATCATCGACCCGCACCCGGGTCTCATTTGAGGTCGCCTGTACGCAGCTGGGCGGCTCGTCCGTTTTCCTGTCACCCGGTGACAGTCAGATGAGCCGAGGAGAATCAATCAGCGATACCGCACGAATCGTCTCCAGCATGGCAGATATCATTGTCCTGCGCACTGGGTCACACGACCGGGTAACAGCCATGGCGGCTCACTCACAAGTGCCCGTTATCAATGCCCTGTCCGATGCCTTCCATCCTTGCCAGCTACTTGCGGATATCCAGACTTTTTGCGAGCATCGAGGTGAAATGCGTGATGCCCGGGTGGCATTCGTTGGCGATGGTAGCAGCAATGTCTGCCAGTCATGGATTAACGCGGCCGCACTGATGCAGTTCTCACTGCAAATCGGGGCACCGGATTTGTATCGCCCCCACCCTGAGATAGTCACCGCCGCTGGCAGGTGGTGTACCTTAACAAACCAGCCAAGCGAAGCGGTGGCCGGCGCTGATCTCGTGGTCACCGATACCTGGGTCGGCATGGGGCAGGAAGCCAAAAAAGCTGAGCGGCTCAAGGCATTCCACGGGTTTCAGATCGATAGCCAGATGATGGCTGGTGCTGCTTCGGATGCACTATTCATGCACTGCCTGCCGGCCTACCGAGGTCAGGAAGTTGCAGCTGAAGTGATCGATGGACCCCACAGTGTTGTTTGGGACGAGGCAGAAAACCGCCTGCACGCACAAAAGGCCCTGATTGAGTTTTTGCTCGCCTAGGCGCTAGGTCGACAGGCCCCGCACAAAATCGGGGTTCACAGCATCAGACCGCTGCAGTCACCCGCATTTGTTCCATTGCCCGCTTTTCAATCTGGCGAATCCGTTCAGCTGAAACCCCGTACTTTGCCCCTAAATCGCCGAGGGTACTCTTCCCCCCCAATTCAACAAGCCAGCGCGCCTGGATAATATCGCGACTGCGGTCATCCAGGCTGGCCAGCGCTTTACTGAGCTGGACCTGGCGAGAGCGCTGCTCGTCTGCCTGGGAAACCAGTACCCCAGGATCCCGCGAAGAATCCCCCAGGGCTTCGGCTGGCGCCAAGAAACGTGGCGTCTCGTCATCGTTTGCTTCTGGCTCGAAGGCCACGTCATGGCCACTCATGCGGGTTTCCATCTCCCGCACTATTTTCGGATTCACATCAAGCGCTGTCGCCATCGACTCGACTTCATCTTCTTTCATCACGCCTAGTCGCGCCCGATTTTTGCGCAGATTAAAAAACAATTTGCGCTGGGCCTTGGTGGTAGCCACTTTGACCATTCGCCAGTTGCGAACGACGTAATCGTAAATCTCGGCCTTTATCCAGTGAACGGCAAAAGATACCAGTCGTATATCTCGCTGATGATCAAATCTTTTCACTGCCTTCATCAACCCAACATTGCCCTCCTGAATAAGATCAGCTAAAGGAAGCCCATACCCAGAAAAACCCCGGGCAGTTGAGACGACAAAGCGCAAATGGGAGAATACCAGCTGCCGGGCAGCCTCGAGATCGTCGTCATCATGGTAACGCTGGGCGAGTGACTTCTCCTCTTCCGCGGTAAGAATAGAAGCTTCGTTCACCTCGCGCAGGTACCGCGTTAGCCCCTGGCTAGGGCCAATATCGGTTGCGATAGATAGGGTCTGGCTCATAAACGTGTCATCCTTTATTTCAGGGTACACGCATATTTTAGCACTCTATTGCCTTGAGTGCTAACGATTTTTTTACAAATACAGTTTAAATTATTCAATGTTTTCAGTTATTTATTTGATTTTTGCAATTCTCAATGTAGAAACAAAGTTATTCATTTTGGTATCCGACAACTCCATGTCAGGAATCAATACCCACCAGGGCTCTAGCAAAGCGGTCGGCATCGAAGGGCTGCAAGTCTTCGAGGGTTTCTCCGACTCCGATAAAAGGGATCGTCAGCGCACATTGGCGAGCCAAGGCAACGACGATACCGCCACGGGCAGTGCCATCGAGTTTGGTTACACATACGCCAGTCGGCCCCACGGCATCTTCAAACGCCGCCACCTGGGCTAAGGCATTTTGCCCTGTACCCCCATCAACCACCAGTAGGGTTTCTTGTGGTGCGGCCATATCTACTGCACCAATCACGCGTTTGATCTTCTGCAACTGCGCCATCAGGTCTACGTTGACATGCTGCCTTCCAGCAGAATCGACAATAAGGACGTCGATCTTCCGAGCCTGGGCAGCCTTCATCGCATCGTGCGCCACTGCCGCAGCATCAGCGCCATGTGCTTGAGCAATCACCGGTATTTCCAGCCGTTCTCCCCAAGTCTGTAGTTGCTCGATCGCCGCAGCACGAAAGGTGTCACACGCCGCCAACATAACCGATCGCTCTGATCGCTGGAAGAATGCAGCGAGCTTAGCCGCAGTCGTCGTTTTGCCCACCCCGTTAACGCCAACCATGAGAATAACGAAAGGCGTCCCGGGTTGCGATTGGATATCGATTGAACGCTGCACCTTGCCCAATATGGCTGCCAATTCATGACTCAAGAGATTCTTTAATGCCGGAAGGTTTTCAATCCTTTTTGACGCGGCATGTCGGCGCAGAGCAGCCACCACCTCCCCGCTGGCTGTCACGCCCAGATCAGTCATGATCAGTTGATCTTCAAGCGCCTCGAATACAGCGTCGTCAAAGATTCCCTGTCCAGAGCCCATTAATGCCGCCAACCCCCCAGAGAGTGCGTCCCCGGTTTTCCTGAGTCTTGAGAAAAGCCCCTGCTTGGCGTTACCTGTTTTCATCTTTACGGCCGGAGATCCATGGTGCACCATACCCAAGCTGGGCTTTGGTCAAAAGCGGCAGATATCCTATCATCGGTTGTCAAACCGTCCTGAAACCCTTCTGTGATTGTGAAACGTTCTCAAATTAAACAGCATGGCCGCTTGCGCATTATCGGTGGTCAGTGGAAAAAACGCCTGATCCGCTTTCGTGGCGCAGCGGATCTGCGACCCACCCCCGACAGTGTCCGTGAAACGCTGTTCAACTGGCTCGCCCCAGTCGTCGTCGGTGCACAATGCCTTGACCTTTTTGCGGGCAGTGGCGCATTGGGGATTGAGGCGGCCTCGCGCGGGGCCGCTTCAGTCAACCTGGTCGAGATGCATCGGGCGACCTGCCGTCAACTCAGCGATACCCTGTCAATGCTTAATGCCAGTAATGTCAGCGTCCACTGCGAGGAAGTGCTGGATTGGCTTGACCATTGCAACGCCCGTTATGACATTGTCTTTGTCGACCCCCCCTATGGCGAAGGGTTGGTTGATCGCTGCCTCAACCGACTTGAACGCTGCGCCGTGCTCAACACCAATGCCCAAATCTACGTAGAGTGCAGCGCACGGGAAAAATTGGTCATCCCATCTGGATGGTGCCAGTTACAACACAAGACCGCGGGTCAGGTGGCCTACCGTTTATTCAGTGTGAGCGAGACTCGAGAAACGCTCGATTGAAAATCTCGGTCAGGCAGCCTGCTCCGTATCTGAGCGCGCCGCAATCTCATAATCACTGGCGTTGTCATGGCGAAACAACCGGCGGACCATGGGCTCGAAAAATTCCAATGGCTCATGGCGATACTCCGGATCAAAGCAGTTCTGATCATATTCCTCGCAAAACCGCACGGTATCGGCATACCAGGGGTGATCTATAAACCGGTCACGGACATTACGATCTCCACCGTGATGGTGTGCGTAATAAAACGTCTGGAACATCCCGTGATGCTTGATGATCCAGTAGGTTTTTTCTGTGACAAACGGGCGTAATACAGCTGCCGCCATCTCGCTGTGCGACAGCGGGGCAAGCATATCACCAATATCGTGCAGCAACGCCGCCACAACCATCTCTTCGGCCTCTCCGGCACGGTGTGCCCGGGTCGCCGACTGTAGCGAGTGCGCTAATCTGGTGACGCGATACCCTGAAATCGACTGATCCAGTGAGCGCAGCTGTGCAAAAATTCGCTCTGGCAACCCATCAACGAACTCGTGCTCCATTTTCCCTAAAAACTCATATTCCTCGCGGGACCCGTCAGCCATTTTGGTAAATTCTACAACCTCCATCACTCCCTCCTGGGGATCGCGCCCCGATTTGCTTTTGTAAAAGTATGGATGAGATCAACGGCGATTGGTAGTATCAGTATTCAGCATCTCGTCATATGGGAAGTTAACACCGTAAATGACCACCAAAGCAATATATCCAGGCACATTTGATCCGATTACCAAGGGGCACATAGATCTTGCCGAGCGCGCGAGCCAGCTGTTTGACGAAGTGGTAATCGCGATAGCGGCCAGCCCCTCAAAACAGCCGTTGTTTGACCTTAACGAGCGGCTGGAAATGGCGCAGATCTCACTATCGCATGTCGACAATATCAGCGTATCGGGATTCGATGGACTACTGATTGAGTGTGTCCGCACAGCCCAGGCCCAGGTGGTGCTGCGTGGCTTACGGGCGGTATCGGATTTTGAGTACGAGTTTCAACTGGCCGCTATGAACCGTCGACTCGATCCAACGGTGGAGACCATGTTTTTGACTCCCTCAGAGAATTACACCTTTCTGTCGGCCTCTATGGTCAAGGAAATCGCTTCGCTCGGTGGTGATGTCTCTCAGTTTCTCCATCCACAAATTAACAAACGACTCACCGACCGTCTGGGTCGATAACAAGACGCCTCACACATGGGTGCACAAGGCCACGAACTATGGCGCTTTTGATCACTGACGAATGTATTAACTGTGATGTATGCGAGCCTGAATGCCCCAACGATGCCATTTCCCAGGGTGAAGAGATCTACCAGATTGAGCCAGGCAAATGCACTGAATGTATCGGACACTTTGAGACATCACAGTGTGTTGAAGTTTGCCCCGTCGAATGTATTCTGGTCGACCCCGATCACAAAGAAGGCCACGATACCTTGATGGAACGCTATCGTATATTAACGGGCCTTGCGGCCTGTTAATCAGGCCGTTGGCAGTTCGATATCCAAACACCGCCATAGATACCAGGTCGCAACGGATCGATAAGGTTGCCAACGCCTACCGGCCCGGGCCAATCGCGAGGGTTTCGGCAATGTCGCCAACCGGCGCATTTTCTGGTAGCCCTTGAGTACGCCCAAGTCCCGGATTGGGAGCACATCCGCGCGACCCAGATAAAAAATCAGCAACATCTGCACCGTCCATTCGCCCACACCACGCACCTCGCTCAGGCGTTCGATAATCAACTCATCACTCATCGCGTGCAAAGCCCGAGTATCGGGTAACTCACCAGCGGCGCCGCGGTCGGCCAAATCTAAAAGCGCAATACATTTAGATCGTGAAAGTCCTGCCGCGCGCAAATGTTCGACGGGCATGGCCAGTAACTGCCCCGGGGCGACCCGCCGATTGGGGAACAGGTCCAGCAATCGTCCATGAATGGTAGATGCGGCTTTGCCGCTCAGTTGCTGATAGACGATTGAGCGACACAGATACTCGAAGACCGATCGATTGCGACGCACCTCGAGTTGCAGGTCACCAACTCCAGCCATGATCCGAGCCAAACCCTTATCGCGCTGGGCCAGGTAAGTGCAAGCTACCGCTGGATCAAATTGGCGAAGGTGATTCATCGGATGCTATCCGTAATCGACCGGTGGAACACGCGGAATCCAAATCCCACAGATCGATTTCATCGTTGTCCTGGCGAAACGAATTCAGGCATTCCCGAGTAAAGCAGTTACTCAGCTGGGCTTTGAGTGCCATGTTGACGCCCTGGTGGCCAACCAGCAGTATATCGCCGGCCGTGTCATCCAAGTTAACCGCAAAGTCCTTGATCCGACAAGCGACATCACGGATCCCCTCCCCACCGGGCGGAGGTTTCAGATAACATCCTTGGCGCCAGTCGTCATAGGCATCGCTGTCACCAGCCCGAATCTCGGATTCGAGACGACCTTCGTAATCCCCCAGATCAAGTTCAACCAGGGCAGGCTCAACCGCGACATTAAGCCCTAGGGTTTGCCCGAGAATCGCCGCGGTTTCTCGTGCCCGCTCAAGCGGTGATGAAAACATCTGAATCGGGGCGAATCCGCGAGCCTTCAATAAATCACCCAGTTTTTTGGCTTGCTGATAGCCTACGGTATTCAGTGGGATATCACTTCGAGACTGCCAACGATGTGCGACGTTCCAATCAGTCTGTCCATGACGGGCAATTAACAGGGCCATTAGGAAATTCCGATAATAAGGCTGATCTCAGATTCTTGCCCAAGCCGGTGGTTTTTGCTTGAAAAAATTCCCAGTCGTACTGGAAATGACCTCGCCCTTAACTGAATCGATGCAAAAAACGTGATAGTTTGTGATCTGAGGTTGACATGTTTTAGGGCTCTGGGTATTATGTATACAGAATTTGTGCATTGCACGATTCTTTTCTCATATCCTCCTCCTTAGATTAATCCCGTCACACTCTTGTGACGGGATTTTTTTTTGTATTATCTAGTTTTATTCTTTATTTTCAATCTGATAACAGTTATTAAATACTAGATATTGATTCTGATTTAATATTTCCTGTGAATTTGATAGGTACTCTCTATCATAAATAACATAATATTTATATGGTGCACTGCAATATTATAGACCCGAGGTGCAGTTACCTCAGATCATCAACCCAAGTCAGCGACATGTAATTTTGTCAGGCCAACCCTATCTTTTAAAGGCTCTCCTACCCGACTTAGGCGTGGATCACCAGCAGCCGTTCCTCGCTCGCGCACCAGTACGAGCCGTTGAGACAGACGATACAATCGACTCGCGCCGCGCCGCCCAGAGCGCCTATCCTAAAAAGTGAGATTTCATGGCAACTTCCCCAATCCTTTTTGTTTTTCCGGGTCAAGGATCACAATATATAGGCATCGGTAAAGATCTATTTGACGCATTCGAGTCGGTGCGCCAACTCTATGGTCAGGCCAGCGAAGCCCTGGGTTACGATCTCGCGCAACTATCCTTCGAGGACCCTGAAGGGAAAATCAACCTGACCCGCTATACCCAGCCGGTCTTGCTGACACACTCCATTTCCTGTCTTCAGGCATTCCAGGAAGTGACCAACGGCAAAGTTGACGCGGGTCTAGCGGCCGGCCACAGTCTGGGAGAGTATTCCGCACTGGTTGCAGCTGGCGCTTTGGATTTTCTTTCTGCTCTTCAACTGGTAAAGACCAGGGGCCAACTCATGGGGGATCTGGGGGACGGCGAAATGGAGGCCTTGCCATTGCCGATCGAAAGCGCTCAGGAGTTGGCTGAACAGTATTACTGTGCCCTGGCAGCATGTAACCTGCCCGAGCAAACCGTTGTCGGAGGGCGCGCCGAGGATTTGGATGCTCTGGTCAATGACTTCCAGGAGCGCTACCCCGGAAAACGCAGCACGCGACTCAAAACCGAGGGTGCGTTTCACACTTTCTACATGATCGAGGCCGCACTGCGATTCCGCGAAGCCCTGAGTGGCGCACCTTTTTCCTCACCGGCCATCGAGGTGCTCTCCAACAGTTCCGGCATCTTTCACCGCAAAGACTCAAACAGTATCCGGGCAGGGCTTTTTTCGCAGCTCTTTAACCCGGTGCAGTGGCATGCCAATCTCATGCATGCCGTGACCCAAGGTTGCGACACAATCATTGAGTTCGGTGGCGGCATCGGCAAAGGTCAAACAGCCGCAGAGAAAAAACCCAACCTCGCCAGCATCATCAAGAAGTCGTTTCGCCACCAGCCAAACCCGCCGCGCTACCTAAGTGTGATCAACCAGGAAACTCTGTCAGACGCTGAATCAGTCTTTCGGCTGTAGACGCTGCTACCAGGTAGCGGTAGTGCAATCTACACGATTCAAAGTGAGCGCCCGCGAGGGGAAAGACAGTTGAACACAGCTTCACTGTACCTTGTGACTGTGCTGATCTGGGGCTCAAGTTGGCTTGCTATCCGGTACCAGATTGGAATCGTGGCTCCAGAGATTTCTCTGATATACCGATTTGCACTGGCCACCGCGTTGCTGGTGCTGTGGTGCGCGGCGCGCGGTATTTCTCTGCGTTTTCGGTTGCGAGATCATCCGTACCTGGCCTTACTTGGGCTTTGCCTTTTTTCGATGAACTACCTGTTGTTCTACCACGCAGCTTTCAATCTCGCAACAGGACTGCTGGCCGTGATCTTCTCAACGATGACGGTAATGAATATTGTCAACAGTGCTGTATTGCTCGGGCGAAAAACTCAAAAACAAACTATCCTGGGTGCATGCCTTGGTCTTGCTGGGATGACGTTAGTCTTTTGGCCACAAATCCAGCAAACCGGGACGACGACATTTTCTGCGATCGTTATCAGTGTCATTGGCACCTACCTCGCATCAATCGGTAATATCCTATCGGCCCGCAACCAGATGCATGGCTTGCCGGTGGCATCGGCGAATGCAATCGGTATGGCCTACGGCACTTGCTTCTTGCTGATCTACAGTTTGTGGTCGGGTGCTCCCTTTGCGTTCGATACAGCTGGCTCCTATATCGGCTCGCTCGCCTTTCTTGCGCTTTTTGCCTCGGCGATCGCCTTTGGCTGCTACCTCACCCTGGTCGGTCGGATCGGTCCAGAAAAGGCGGCCTATGCCACAGTGTTATTCCCAATCGTGGCACTTTCGCTTTCCACGTGGGTCGAAAACTTCCAGTGGCAAGGTCGTGCCATAGCTGGAGTCATCCTGGTCCTGGGCGGCAACGTCATCGTGCTCCTGGGACAAACGCACTTCAACGCCCTGATCAGGCTACTGCGCCGGTGAAGCTCAAGGACTTGAAGAATTAATCGGTTTGTCTGCGCCGGCCCAGCCACAAAACCATACCCAGAGCCAACAGCACCGCAGGGAGTACCGAGTAATTCAGCGCTCGCCAACCCACCCACTCGTGTAGAAAGCCCGAGCTGAGCGCGGTCAGCGCAACCATTCCAAATACCAGTAGGTCGTTAAGGCCCTGGGCCTTTGCCTTTTCTGGCGCGGTATATGTTTCGGTGAGAAGAGTGGTCCCGCCTATGAAGAGGAAGTTCCAGCCCAATCCCAAAAACACCAGTTCAAAAAGAAAATGGAACACACTAATACCGCTAAGGCCAATCAAAATACTGGCAAGCAGCAATATGGCGCCTGCGCTCATGATACGGGTTACGCCGAAACGGGTAATCAGGTTTCCGGTAAAAAACGATGGCGCAAACATAGCGAGCACATGCCACTGAATGACGAGTGCCGTATCAGCAAATTCATGATCGTGACTGGCCATCGCCAGCGGTGTCGACGTCATCACCAGATTCATTACGCCGTACGCGATCATGGCGCCGATCACTGCTACCAGGTATTTTGGTTGCCTGGCAATCTGTGCCAAAGGCCGTTGCTCGCCAGAACGCTCGTGCTCTCCCGGTACGGCTATCTGGATCTGTGAAACCAAGAGTATCGATAACCCATACAGAATCAACAGACTTGCGTAACTTCCCGCAAAAGGAATTCCCATCAACATATCCCGGGAATAGTTGGCAAGATTAGGCCCAATGAACGCCGCAAGAATGCCCCCGGCCAGTACCCAGGAAATCGCCCGACCACGATACGCTTCACCACTGATATCCGCTGCTGCGAAACGGTAATACTGGCCAAAGCCATTCAGGATGCCGATCAAAAATGACCCTACTGCAAAGGCAACAAAATTGTGGTTCACAATAGCCCACGTGGCGACCATGGCGCCCACAAACCCGACCATGAGGCCGATAATAAAACCGGCGCGCCGCCCTATCCGTTTCATCAAAACTGAAGCGGGAAAAGTCACTGCTAGAGTACCGCAGTACATGCACGCTATCGGCAACGTCGCCCAAACCTTCTCCACGGAGAGTGTCAGCCCGACCAAGGCGGAGGCCGCAACGATAAGCGAACTGCCAGACAGCATCAGTGCCTGACAGACAGCGAGAATCAGTACATTGCGCCGTAGCGCCCCTACAAAAGGCATAGTGCTATCTTGTCCGTTCGTCCTAAGACTTGGCTTACTGATCCAGCACGCCTATGCCCGTCAGAACATGTAAAGGTGGTGGGTGCGGCAGGCGTCGGGAACTCACATGCCGCGGCGATATTTCCCACCCACTTGAAAAAGCGTGTCAGTAAGTTGGCCCAATGAACAGCACCGAGCCGCCTCCATTAGTGGGTAAAAGACATTCTCTCCACGCAAAGCGGCATATTTGACGGCATCAAGTGCCGGACCGGTCTGGCTTTCATGGCGGCGCTTAAAATCGGCAAGTCGGTCCAGCTGCCCCTGTTTTTCCGTTTCGGTGCCTCGAGCCAACTCTACATCGACTGATGTGCTAGGCGCATCCTTGACAAAAGAGTTAACACCGATGATCGGGTAACTGCCGTCATGCTTGCGGGTTTCATAATACAGGGACTCTTCTTGTATCTTGCCTCGCTGGTAACCAGTTTCCATCGCCCCCAGAACCCCGCCGCGCTCTGCCAGGCGATCAAACTCTGCGAGTACTGCCTGCTCAACAAGATCGGTAAGCTCCTCTATGATGAAACTGCCCTGATTGGGATTTTCGTTGCGCGCCAGCCCCCACTCACGATTGATGATCAACTGTATAGCCATAGCTCTGCGCACCGAGTCTTCGCTAGGAGTTGTCACTGCCTCATCATGGGCATTGGTATGCAAACTGTTGCAGTTGTCGTAAACCGCAATCAAAGCCTGAAGTGTGGTACGAATATCATTGAAACCCATCTCTTGTGCATGCAAAGAACGACCCGAAGTCTGGATATGGTATTTCAGTCTCTGACTGCGGGCATTCGCACCATAACGCTCCCGCATGGCAACCGCCCAGACCCGCCGCGCGACGCGCCCCATCACGGTGTACTCGGGGTCCATGCCATTGGAGAAAAAGAAAGACAAGTTCGGGGCAAAATCATCGATCTCCATACCTCGGGCCAAATAGGATTCCACGTAGGTAAAACCGTTCGCCAGGGTGAGTGCGAGTTGGGTAATCGGATTAGCACCTGCCTCGGCAATGTGATAGCCGGAAATTGAGACCGAGTAGAACTTGCGCACCCGGTTATCAATAAAGTACTGCTGAATATCGCCCATCATGCTCAAACTGAAATCAGTGGAAAAAAGACAGGTGTTTTGCCCCTGGTCTTCCTTGAGGATATCGGCCTGTACCGTGCCGCGGACATTTTCCAGCGTCCACGACCGAATTTTGGATAACTCCTTTACATCCGGGTCGCGGCCTTGCTCATCACAAAACCGCTCGACCTGCTGATCAATGGCAGTGTTGAGAAAAAATGCCAGAACAGTCGGTGCCGGGCCGTTAATGGTCATGGATACAGATGTGGTGGGACTGCAAAGATCAAAACCCTGATAG